>ENA-OPCN01001542-OPCN01001542.1-human-gut-metagenome-genome-assembly--contig:-NODE-1542-length-15242-cov-2.523935_pt1 | contig 15242 bp, 20 predicted proteins | sample MGYA00241567_ERZ501485 | MGnify/ENA primary metagenome ERZ501485 (study PRJEB25962, sample SAMEA2042579) | human gut metagenome | biome: human gut; feature: human-associated habitat; material: faeces...
TTTTATCTTACATCAGTTTAGAGGTTTACACAAACTTTGGGACGCTCCCGAACTTGCATTAACGCCCGATGGATTACAAAATTTTGTAGATTCTATAAGAAATTTCTTTTCAATTTTAATTAATTATTGCCAGTCCTATAATTAAATGGGACTGGCAATAATATCGTATTCTAAAATACCTTGATTCATAAATCATGATTACATTATTTAATAACTTGCTTTATTTATCTTCTATTGTCTTTTTTTATTAAGTCAAAGGATTTCACATAACTTTTATTAGTATTATTTTTCATTAACTCCAATAAGTAATCATATTCAATTTCCGATTTATGAAGTTTTTTATAATAGTCCTTTATTAAAGCAGCATAACCACTTGCTATTGCTGTAGACTGTGATGTTCCACTCGAAATAGTCGAAATGAGCTTATCATTTTCAACAGTCAAAGATTCAATGTCTACACCTGGATATTTAACAATAGACTCCTTCTTATCCATCGTTATATTACATTCTTCCCATAATATTCCTTTTTCGTTAATACTTTGTACAGCAATAACTGTCTCCAACGAAGCTGGAAATAATAAATCTTTATTATCATAATCTCCTGCCGCTGCTAATATAGTAATCCCTTGTCTTTGCATTTCTGCAATTTGTTTAACTACTTGTTCACTATAGTTCATTCCTCCTAAGCTTATATTAACAATTGTAGCTTTTGAATTACTAATATACTGTAAAGCTTTCAACAAATAGTCATTATTTGTTAATCCTTCATCTGATATCGCTTTAACAATTATTATTTTTGCTTTAGGAGCTATTCCATAAACTTCATTGTAACCATCTCCACACGCAATGCTAACCATTTCTGTTCCATGACCATTATAATCATTTGTATTTCCTGAGTCATCAAGAACATTATATTTTCCCACGATTCTATCGCCTAGTTTCTTTGCATATGCATCAGAAATTCCTGAATCAATAAACGCAATAGTCTGTGAATCACCTTTTGAATATTTTAGCAATTGATTATAATTCATTTTTTTTAAGTACCAATTGGATTCATTGTTACTTGTTACAATCGTTATAACTGCAATTCCAACTCCTACAAATAGTAATATTCCTAAAATTATTATTATTATTGATAAAGGCTTAAAATTATTAATTGGCATAATACTTTTTTTCTTTAGAAAAAATATTACGCAGATAATCATGCATATTAAAAATATATACTTACCATATATACCATATTTATTGATTATTTCTATCATGATTTTTCTCCTCATGTTTATTGCTTCTTTACAGTAAATATGCCAACCCATGTGAAATTGATTATAACACCTCTAGAACCATTTTTTGCATCAATTCGCGTAGCAATTAATCCAAAATACCCAGCTCCAACCGCTGAGAGTCCGCTTATCAATGCTGACACTGCCGCTGACCCCTTTGAAATCAGCCCTTCCGGTGCCAAGGCGGCAGCAGCAGTATATGATGCAGTTCCTCCTGATACCATCCACGCAGAATTGCTTATTGTATTAAATGTGCTTACTATTTTCTTAGCACTCTTCTTGCTTGCATATCTTTTGATTCCCCACCATTTAACTACAACTTTATCAACATTTCCTCCCTGAATAGCTAAATCTTCATTTATTTCATATACTGTTCCGTTATCTGTCACGTCATATTCTTCAGTTTGTAATAAATCATTAACTTGTTCCATCCCGGCTAAAATTGCCTCATAGTTTTCCTGACCAATCTTATCTATTTCCTTTTGAGAGATTTCAAGCACAAATTGACCGTTTACAACCTCAACATCATCATCCAACTCATCAATTAACTCATCAAAAGTTATACCATATTCCTCTTGCTCATAATGATTCTGCGCATATTCTCCTGAATCTGCATACACGGACACATTAATATTACTAACTGTTATTGCCATTGCTAGAGTAATTGCTATAATTTTTGTCACTTTATTCAATAATATCTTCTTCATGTAAAAACCTCTTTCTTTTTCTAATAGAGTACTTATTAAATGTTCTTTAATTTAATAGATACATTTGCTATGTATAAAATACAAATTTTTTAATGTTTCGAAACGCTTATTACTATATTTCTTTATCATTACAAATTCAATAAATTTTACACAAACGTTAAAAAAAACGACATAAACGTCGTTTTTTTTACATAGATGCAAACTTTTTCTTTGCTGCAATATATCTTTTTTTCGTCTCCGTGTATTTCCTAACACTAATATATGCCTTCTTACCCTTCACAAAATATGCAAACTCTTTATCTAAATGTTCCACACAATTCAAATTAATTAGAAAAGATTTATGACACTTGAAAAAACCATACTCTTCCAGTTTTGTTTCCAAATCATTAATCTTCTCACTGCATTCATAACATCTGTCAATTGTATTAATAACACAGCCTCTTTTATTGGTTTCTATAAATAGAATATCATTAACCAAAATATTTTTTGTATCATTTCCATTTGTTCCCGTCAATGAGAAACTGTTTTTTCGATTAATCTCTCTTACTTTTTCAAAAGCTTCTTTTAATTCCTCTTTCATTTTTGTTTTATCCACATACCGGAATGCATCCACCAGATAACCTTTTCTTGCACAATTCAGATGCGTTGTCAAAATTATAATGATGCTTTCCGAATATTGTTCTTTATAATTCATTATAGTTTCAAAGCCATCCATTTCCGGCATGTCAACATCCATTAATACTACATTATATTCTCCGTTATTTTTGATAAATTCTACACCTGATTCAAAAGTATCTATTTTATCCGTTTTCTCTGTATAGCCTTTTACAACATCTGAAGCCAAATTCCTCCATTTTACTTCATCATCAACAATTGCTATTTTCATTTTTCTATGCCCTTTCTTCATTTTTTAACGTTATGGAAATTATAAACTTATCATCCACAATTTCTATATCCATCAATCCTTTGCAATCCACAACGCTATCCTCTACATTTTTCATCCCCCATCCATGATATTCTTTTTCACTTTTCGTTGTCTGCAATCTGTTCTTATCCAGTTTATCGTTAATACAATAGTAATTACCTATTTCTACAATTATTTCTTTTATCGTATATCGGCATATCACCCATATTTCCCTTTTCGTTGTTTTATCTGCTGCCTCTATTGCATTGCTCAACAAATTAAAAAATATTGTGCATAAATTGTAAGCACTAATATTACACTGTGAAGGAAAATGCCCGGCTACATTTATTTTTATATTTTTACTCTTTGCTTCTACAAAAGCTTTATTTAGAACAGCATTAACGATATCATTTCCTACATTAATGTTGCTCCCCAGATTATCTACTTTTCCAATAATATCCTGAAAATACTCCTCAAACTCTTGGTCTCTTCCTTCTTGCTTTAATTTATTTAAGAAATAAAGATGTCCTCTGATATCATGTCTGAATTTTTTTGTTTCCTTTTCTCTCTCATTCAGATATTCATACTGTTTTACCTGTTCCTCAAGATACTGTTTAATAATTAATTCTTTTTCTTTGTGTATATTTCTTGAAACCAACAGTAATATTACACATGCCATTTGTATCAATAGTCCTATGGTTACCGATATGTATATAATGATATATGCAATTTTATTTTGATATGCAATTTCCTCAAGAGTGACACGGGTCATCAACGCTAATATGCAGAAATCTGCAAATAAATTTAATGTAAAAAGAGCCAGATACTTTATATGAACCTTTCTTATGCCTTCATCTGTTATTCTTCTTAAAAGTATACTTACCATACTAATAAAACTCAATGATAACAATGCCGCAAAAAGATTTTCTAAAGAATCATTATTATAATTCATGACTGCGCTTGCTATATCTACCAGTAAAATTGACAACATGTCAAGTATTTCTACAATAACAGATACCCATATAGCACATACAATTATTTTCTTATTATTTTCTTCATAACATATTTGCATGATTATTACAACGCATAACAAATAGATTATTAATGCGATTGTCTGGTTTTTTATCACACTAATAATCAGTGAAACAACAACGGATACTATCAGTATTTTTAGATACCTATATTTATCACCTGTTTTTTCTCTTAACTTCAAATAAACTTTACATATCAACACTATTCCTAGTATATGTAAAATATCAGTAATGACTTTACAAAGTATACTCATTATTCCTCCCGGATTGTAAAATATAATATATAATTATAGCATATTTTATGCAATCTGGGAAATTTATGGTTATTTGCTTAAAACCAACTAAAAAACCACTTATACCATCTTCCAAACAAAGGTAAATCCTTTCCGTATATACTTTTGTATTGCCCGGACAACTGATAGGATACCTTTTTTATTTTTTCTGTAAATAGTTTTTGCACCAACGTTGATTTATTTTACATAAACGTTTGATAAGTTCATTATATCTTCTTCAATTTTTTCTTTCTCCGCTCTTGCAACCACTTTTCCTTCCAGTAACTCATCCATTTCTTTCATAGTTACATCAAACAACTCTGCATCAAATTCTTTACCGTAAATATCCGTAAGCTCGACTCTTGCCTGCGTATTCATCTCCGATCGGATTTTATAACGTTCTTCTGAAACTTTTTCTGTATCCTCCGGCTCAACTTTATCCTTTGCAATATCATATTCCGGATATGCAATAGCCTGATTCCTTTCAATCTTATCTGCCATCTTTTCCAGTCTTAATATTACATTGCCATACCGCTCTTTATTTTCGATACATTCTTCCATTTCATACATGGAATACATCTTATAAAATTGTGGCAAATCCCTTAACTGTCTGTCTATCTGATAAAGCTCCATCTGAACTTCTCTTAACGCTTTCCCTGCCTGTTCCTTGCGTTTTTCCTTTTCCTTTCTGGCATTAACCACCGTTTCATAGGAACGCTTTTCTTCGTTTAATCGTTCTCTCTTTCTAATCAGGTCGTATGCTCTTTTAATAACATCCATATCCTTTGGAACAAATTTTCGGAACTGTTCAATCTTTTTATCATTATCCTTTTCTGAATACATAATGCACAAAAGATTTTTTCTTAACTGTTCCAGATTTCTTGCAACTTTGATGACTTTATTCTTAACACTTTGTGCCAACTGCTTTGCTTCTTCCTTGAGTTTTAAAATCCCTTCATTGCAGAACCGAATCATCTTATTAACCATTTTGATGTGTCTGTTGGCTTCCCCTCTGTCAGTTTTAATGTTCCTTTTCTCCATCTGGGATGCCACAGTTCCCAAATGCTTTGTCGGTAAAATTTCAAGTCCCTGCCGTTCATAAGAACGGTGGTCTATCCTCTCATCATGTCCTGACTTTTCAAGATATTTGTTACACTCCGCCCAGCTCATCCTCCATTTTTCAACGTTCCCCCTGTCATTCCAGTCCGTTGTCGGAACGGATTTGCATTTATACTGACGTTTCTTTTTGTCATAAATTTTCTCTCCATTCTCATCAAGAATGTACTCTTTTTTCTGCTTACTTTCCCAACTTCTATCTTCATTAAACGGTCGGACTGTAAGCATGATATGAGCATGGGGATTACCGTCACCCTTATCATAAAAACAGATATCTGCAATCATTCCCTTGTCTACAAAGTTGCTATTGCAGAACTCATTTACAAGATTATACCCTTCCCTGAATTTCAGTTCTTTTGGTATCGAAACCTCTATTTCTCTTGCAAGTTGTGCGTTCTTTGCTTTTTCAACTTTTTCAACGGCATTCCACAATCGGGAACGGTTATAATATTGAATTGGAGCATTCTTTGATAATAAAATCTCTGTCATCTCTACACCACGTTTTTTTGTGTAATCGTGAGTGATGCCATCGTAGTCACTGGTCATTTTTCACTGCTTCTGTATGCAGCGGCTACAACGGCAGATAGCAGCCATTTTCATTTCCATTGTTTGAGACATACTTATGCGACTACTTTAGTGACAGCAGGAGCAAATGTGAAGGAAGTACAGGAGTTATTAGGACATTCTGATATTAAGATTACGCTGAATACTTATTCTCATGTAACAAGACAGACGAGAAAACGAGCTGTCGGAATCTTTGAAAATGCAATTCATGGAGTGGGATAAGAAAAAATTTTGAAAATTAAATCACACTGAATAGAGCATAGATAAAGGGCTTGCCCACAGATTTGTATGCAAATTTGTGGGCAAAATCGGATATAGACAATATGTGAACAAAAATGAGAGTTAATTTATTTTAATCTAAAATCTCGCAAAAGAGGCTAAAAAGTAGTGAGAAACAATCCATGAGAACGACAAGCTCGAATCCGCTTCGCTTCTTCTCGCTTCTGCGGCATTCGCCGCATTTAAAGGGAAAACAAGCAGTCGCCTGGTGAACAAGTTCCTCGTTCGACACTCATTTCCCCTTATCCTTCTCATTACAACACAAAAAAAGCACCTGCCCCGGAAGTCGAGCTTCCAAAACTGGTACTTCTAGTGCGCCTCCAGGGGTTCGAACCCTGGACACCCTGATTAAGAGAAAAGGGTATAATTATTTATTGGTCTTATTCATGATGTTAATAATATAATTAAGTTGATTTTGCAAGTTATTAATCATAATGTTTTGATTTTTTATAGTTTCGTTAAGGTAAGTAAATTGCTTTGTCATCTTCTTAGTATATCCTTGCATAAGTATAGTAGCTAATAGACTTAAGAACCATGTAAGAAATATGAATATTAAAACAATCATATAAATAACAACAGCAGCGCCTACTTTATCAATCAAATTTCCCATATGTATAACCTCCGTTTATCTTTTTTTTCTTATCCAATCTTTGAAATTAATGATTTTCCCTCATCATTAGAATTTAACTTTAGCAATGTATCAATTGCTAGTTTTGTGTTTTCATCAATTTTTCTGTAATGCTCTATTATTTTCATTTCCTTATGTGATATATTGCTTTTTTTACCAACTAATGTATCAAGTGATACATTGAAATAGTCAGCTATTTTCTTTGCTTTATCAAGTGATGGTTCACTTCCGTTATACCAAGATTGAATAGTACTTGTAGATATTGCTAATTCTTTAGATAGTTTGTTTCTTGATATTTTATTTTTTTGTAGCAATTCATCAAATTTTTCTATAAATTCTTTCATTTTCTCCTTTCTTGCGAAATATCGCAAATAATATATTGACTTTATACGATATATCGCATATAATTACATCAAGGTAATTAAGTATGTATTTAATTTTGGCTTTAATTTAATATTATACCCTAATTGTCTTAAATGGGCAAATCTTAATTACCTTATTAAAAAAAATTAAAAATAGTAGTCGTGGCAGAGCCCGAACGAAGGAGGTACTATATGAAAATTAAAGAAATAAAGAGTGAAGAAGAATTAAACAAATTTTTAAAAGAAAAATGTTATGATGATGAATTTCTAAAATATTTTTTAGATGAATTAAATAAATCTTTAAAAGATTATTATGAATATGAAAATAATATAGATTTTGGTGCATTTATTAAATTAAGATCTGTATTATGTGCATATTTATCTTTTAAATATAATGTAATGTTTTTTTCGATAGATTTAACTGAATATTTTTGTAGATTAAATGAATTAGATATAGATGAATTTATTAAAGATTAAGGAGATATTCGTGATTATATAGATAGAGATTAATGTAATTAACTCATAAGAGTTAACTATAAATTTTAAATATGTAACCTGTGGAGATGCCCAGGAGAAAGAAGAGGTAAATTATGGAAGAATTAGTTACAGTATTATCAGTAAAGGCTTATAGCTTTACAAATGACAAAGGAGAAGAATTAAAAGGATGTACAGTACATTATTATCCTTGCGCAACATTTGACAAAAAAGAGGAAATAAACGCAGATGGTGTATCTGGAACATTAGGCTTGCAGCCATTAAAATGTTCAATGCCTTTTGAATTTTTCAAGGATAGCCAAAAAGTAGGAATTCCTTGTATGGCAAAAGTAGAATATGTAATGCGTAATGTACAAGGTCAAATGGTTTTAAAACCGGATAAAATCACATATCAGAAATAAAGGAGGGATTTATATGCCTGTAGCATTAGAAGCTGGTGCAGCTGCATCATCAATATCAACATCTGTAGGTGAAATTGTTTCATTGTTTACTACAAATGTTGTACCATTAGTAACTTCACAGCCTATGGTCTATTTCTTCGCTGCTTCACTTCTTGGAGTAGCCATTGGAATTTTTGGTCGTTTAAGAGGTGTAATCTAGTTACTTAGATATTTTGGAGTAGGTTATTCCTACTCCAATTTTTTTTTATCATTGAATGAAGGAAGTGAGTATATGGAAAAAAAGAAAAATATTATAATCTTTCTGTTGGTGTGCTTGTGCCTGCTTTTTTGTAATTTAATATTTATGTGTGTACATGTTTTTGCTGATGAAATATCAGTTACTGATATTCCGTCTTGTTCTGTTTCTTTTGATGATGAGTCGCAAGTTACTTCAGACAATCCAACGGGAAAACGTTCGGCTACTCTTGATGTATCTTCGTATGGTAATAATAAGGTTTTTACTTCTAATTCTGATATAAAAATAACTAATTTTCTTTTTAGACTTGATTTTATTGATAGTGGAAAAAATTATAGAGAGTTTCGTCTTATTACTCTTATATCTGCTAAAAATAATGATGTTGTTCTTGAAAATGGTAGTAATCAGTCTGGAGAAAACTTTATTATGTATCAGTATTTAGTTAACCCTAGTGCTATAAATTATAATGGAAATACTAAAATTAGAAATACTTCTAATATTGCATATTATGTTAAGTTTAGTAATTTATCTACTTATAATACTGATATTATGAATTATTTGCGTAATTATTCGACAACTGGAGAATTTTCGCAAACAACTTTTGATATTTCTAATACTCAATGGAATGACGGCGAACCAATTGACCAAACAAAAGATACATATTCTGTAACCCTTCCCGGTTTATCTAATGTGTGGGGCGATTTTTTTGACAATTCTATATCTCTTCGTAAAGGTACTGTTAATTCTACTAAGTTTATGCTTGCTCCACCAGATGAAGTTGGAACTGGATTTTCTGGAATACTTCGTTTTTATGATGAAGATTTAAAAGGAAAAAATTATGGATTAAGATTGAATATTGATGTTAATTTAAAAGCATATTATTACATTGATGTTCCTGGTTGGTATGAAGTTTTGCATCCTCTCACTAATTTTAATAAAACAGAAGATTTAAAATTGTCTTATTCTGTTGACTTATCTAATTTAGATAGTGTATTCCGTTCAGATGTAAATAAATATTTTTTTAATTTTGGTATGGATGTGTATCATTGTGATTATGATAATGCAAAATCTATATTTGAATTTTACAAAAGCAATGCTAAAGAGTATATAAAAAAGTATGATACTTTACTTCGTCAACCCTTTTGGAATATTAATAATGTAGTCATTAATGGTTTTATTTATGATGATATTAATAAGTGTAAATCTGATACATTTGTTGTTTCATTTTCAGATTTTGACAAATTAGGACAGTCTAATAAGTCTAATTACAGTTCAAAAAATGAGTTTGGCAAAGATATTTCTATAGATAGTGATAATACGTCTAGCACTATTAAAGATATGACCAATAAAGACGGTTCATTAACAGATTATGCAAAAGATAATAACTGGTCTTTAGAACAAGAATTAAACAAAGAAGAAAATCAACAAAAAGTTTCTTTTAAATCATCTCTGAAAGATATGAGAGATTATGCAGAAATGTTTATTGATTATTTAAAGGATATGTTTGTAATGTTGCCTTATTTCGTGTGGTCATTGTTGGCATTCATTATAGCATTTGTTGCTGTAGCTCGTGTACTAGGTAGATAGTGAGGTGTTGTATGTGGAAGTAATGCATCATTTAATAAATTCTGCTTATCAATGTTTTTTAGCTGATTTTTATATATTTGGTTATCATTTTAATTTTTTAGCTATTTTCTTAACTGTATTTATATTTAGTTTAATAATTGCATTTGTTGCAAAGATATTAAATTAGAAAGAAATGGAGTGTTTAGTAATATGAAATTAAAGTTCTTATATAATGTATTGGCAGTAGTTCATGTGATTATAGTAGCTTCAGTATTTGTATTTGCAATTATAGTAGCTTTATTATTTGTATATGCAATTGTTGAAAATGTTATTAGTATGCAATTTCTGCCTTAAACAAAATTAACAAATTTAGAAATATAGTGGTCTGCGCACCGGGATGAGCTTCGGAAAGTTTTACGGAGAGAAGTCACAGTAGAACAGGAAATGACTGAACGGAGTGCTTTTTACTTTACGCAGCCCGACCTTTAACGCGCGTAAGCGCTTTTAAGAATGGAGGATATATGCAAGAAATAGATTATTTTAGATTAATAGCGTTTCTTTTATCTTTAAATATAGTGTATCAATTTATAAAAGATATGAAGGCTGCTATTTATAAATGTATAGAAAATGTATCAAGGAGGTAATTTATGAATGATTTAATGAATCAGGTAGCTAGCTCCGGAGACTTGGCAGCATGTTTACCAGAAACGCGAGTTATGTTAGCAATGTTTATATTTGCTTTTATAGTAATTGTTACGTGTTCAATATTTATTGCTTTAAAAAATTTTGGAGGTAAAGGATGACTATAATATATTTATTTATATTTGTAATGCTTTTTATTATTTCGCCTTATTTTCGAGCTATTATATTTCATCCAATTTCAACATTTTATTATATGATTAAAGACACATTTTTATATTTTAGATATAGAAGATTTAATGAATATCGTAAGTTTGGAACACTTACGATTTTCAATGGCTTGTTTGGTAAGGGTAAAACTTTATCAAGTACATATTTTGGTAGAAAAATTTATAAAAAGTGGAATAACAAGAAAATTTATGACTTTAAAGAAAAGAAATGGAAGATACAAAAGATTGTTCTGGTGTCAAATGTTGAAATAAAGGACGTTCCATATGTGCAGCTATACAGTCTTACAGATATTATTAAATTATCTGAATATAAGGACAAAGATAATGTTATGACTATTTGGGTTGTACTCGTGGATGAGATGTCAACTCAGATAAATTCAAGAGAATATAAAACTAATTTTTCGACTGAGTTGTTAAATGTAATGTTAACATGTAGACATTATCGTATGCAGATGATTGGATCTGCGCAGCGTTTCGCACACGTAGATGCGTTAGTACGTCAAATTACATCTGATGCAATTGAGTGTAAGAAGTTATGGCGCTTGGTTGAATGGGATATATATGATGCCTGGACGATAGAAAATACATCAGACGTTACAAAAGTTAAGCCTAGACGTAGAAAGGCTATATTTCTAAAAGATAAAGATTTTAATGCATATGATACGGTTGCCGTAGTCGAGAATTTTAAAGATAACGTAAAAGCTGGAAAGATATTAACAGATAAAGAAGTATTAGAAGCTCAAGGACTTCTAGGAGAATCAGATAATAACAGAGCTAATTATAAGCGACGTTTTAGAAAGAAAATAAACAAGTAAACGGAAAGGAGTTGTTATTTTGGCATCATTAATAGAAAAAGAAATGGATATGAATGACAATGATTTTTGGTTTTACCGTAAAGATAACAAGTTTTTGCATAATATAGATACATTTTATTACTCTGTAAAGTTAAATCATGATTTTACAAGAACTTCTAAAGATAGAAAAGTTATAAATTTCCGTCATTATATGAAACAGTTCGAAAATCTTGACTTTGGCGAAATTAAACAATTTACAGTTCCAGGAATTGAATATCTTAATATTATGCCTTTTCGGTTTGGAGGTTTTTATAAATATTGCCTGGAATATCCGGAGAAGTTCGATATATTCTTAGCTGAATTTGTTCCCTCAGGAGAAAAAGGTGAATCAGTAACAAGTGAAATAATAGTACAGATAAGAAGTTATTTGTTATGGACAGTCGGACCTGTTAGAGCATTTGAGCGAAGTTATGAATTTGTTAAACGCATATGCAGCATGTTTGATTTTGATATTTTGGAAGTAAAAGAAAATCGTGTAGATTATTGCTGGCACTCTAATTATTTACAAAATCCTAGTCGATTTTTTAGAATTGATAACTTTGCTCCTATACAGGTTAGTAGATTTAAATCGGTACAATATAGGTACCAATTTAAGCCAAATGATGAGTACGAAAATGACTATATTGCACTTGGAAAGCGTTCAGATAAAGTATTTGTACGTATATATTTAAAGTCAAAAGAAGTAGTAGAGAAAAATTATAAACCATGGTTTTTCAAGATATGGTATTTTAATAATCTTATATCAAGATATGATTTATTTCTTTATGAAGAAATGTACAAAATTCGTTCCTGGACTAAGATGCCATATGTGCGATTACAATTTTATTTAAAATATGGACAAGATGAATTTTTTAAGAATAAGATAAGAAAGATATTGAATGATCCTGATAGCTGCTCTATTGAGGAAGTCATAAAATTAGCAAAATATCTTACACCAGAAATTACATTGATTACTAATGTTGAGTATCAGACAACAAGAAAAAGTAGTAAAAGTTATTGCCTGAAGGAGTTGAAAGATAATACTAAATATAATGAGTGTAAACGTATATATGATTATTTTGATAACCGAATTTTAATAACAGAGTATTTGACACATTCAACACTTCGATTAGTTAAACGTGATAATGATACTAATAAATCACGTTGCGATTACTGTGAATTTTGGAAAAGATTGCGAGAATGTAAGATTATAGATTGTACTGCTACACCGAAATATCTGAAGCTAGTACGTGAATATAATCGAAAGCTATCTAAAGAAGTAATAAAGAAACGAATGTTAAATAGTGCAATGACTTATGCATTGTACGTGAAAGGAATTAATAATGATGATGTTGTAAATGATTGTGCTGCTGCGTTAATTCGTCTTAATGATAATGACATTGAACAGATGAAGCGCTATAAGTCAAAGAAGAAAAAATTATTAAATCAAGAAGATTTGCAAGGAATAATTCCAGATGAACGAGAAAAAATGTGGAGTCTCATTGACCAGGAAGGAGTAGTATATGAATAACTTAAATGAATTATATGAAATATTTATAAATGAGAAGAAATCTTACTGTGAAGAAAAGACTATTACATATTATGTAGAAAATCTAACTAAATTTATAGAGTATGTCGCTGATCAGGAGCTTACTCGTGATATTTACATTAAATATATATATGAATTAAGAAAGAAAAACATAAAAAATACATCAATCAGGACTTATTGCAGAGCAATTAAGGCATTTTCCCATTGGTTACTTGATAATGAATATATTGAAAAAGATATAACTTATAATGTTAAATTACCTCGCGAAGATAAATCTTTAGTAGTTCCTTTATCCTCTGAAGAAATATTTCGTATTGATGATATATTGCTAGATTCATATGTCTTTGAAAATTGCAATTTATATTTAAGAAATACACTTATAATACATCTTATGCTTGACGCTGGATTACGTAAGACTGAAGTTATTAATTTAAATGTGAATGATATTGATTTGAAAAAAAAAGTTATTTATATAAATAATACTAAATATAATAAATCGCGTGTAATTCCTTTATCATCAGTTATTTTAAATTTGTATAATTCATATTTGAATGATAGAGAATATAATGAAATTGGATTATTTAATAATTCACCTCTTTTAATCAAAGCAGATGGAAAACGTATTACATCTGATACTATTAAAAGTATTTTTAGAAGATTAAAAAAGCAATCAGGCATAGAAAGAATACACCCGCATCTGCTCCGTCATACTTTCGCAACTTCTTATTTAATGCAGGGAGGTAACTTAGAGCAGCTGCGTATTATACTCGGTCATTCCGATTATAATGTGACCAGGCATTATTTACATCTTGCAGCATCGAACAAATTACTTAATTATGATTATTATAAATTAGATGAAAATATAATCCATTAGGAGGTATTAAATGAAAAGAGATAAAGTATATAGTCATTATTTATTTATTCAACGAAAGAAAAATAGAGATAATAAAAATTTAAATAATGCATTTAATGCATTTATTAAATCAATTCCATATATTAAAAAATCGTATAGGTGGTAAATGAATGAAAAATATAATAAGTAGTATCTATTGCAGATTTGTAACTATTTTAAATCTAAATAGATGTAAATGTAGATGTTGTGAATATTATAATGTTTGTGATATTTCAGAAAAAAATCATTGAATAAAGTTATTGTACTTGATAAATTATCTGAAGTATCTAGTGCTTATTTAAAAGCTAATGATAAAGAGTTTGAATTGACAGACAAAAATATTAAAAGATTTGTATTCGAAAATCTATTTTTAAACAATAGATATTATGAATACGAGGTATAATATGATTCGATATAAAATTAATGTGTATGAGGAATTGCAGCAACGAGGTATTTCCTCATATACAATTAAAAAAAATAATTTGATGTCCCAGAGTACATTGTCAAAATTAAAAAATAATGATACTAGTATTACATTAAGTTCGCTAGATAAAATATGTCAGCTTTTACAATGTGATATATCGGATGTAGTAGAATATAAAGAGCCATAGGGTGCAGCGCTTGCGCGCCCCTATGGCTCTTTTACTTATGAAGCCAATAAAGGTATGTCAAGGGCGCGCCCTGCGCGTGCCATTTACCCTTGACATACCCAAGAAAAATATAATATGAAAAGGGGGTAGCAATATCGTTATTGCGTGTGATGTGATTCAGTACATTTGATGCGTTCAATATTGCTATCCCCCTTGATTACCCATTCATTGAATTTCATTATGCCATTATCTAAATTTTAGCCTATAAATTATTTTTGTTACAAGAGCCTACGCCCGGAAGTGGAGCTTGCGAAACGGGGTCGCGGCGATTGAGCGTTCCCGAAAAATAGACACCCTGATTCTTAACTTTGGAAATAAATTTCTAAAATTGAATTTTTAACAATCAAATCTAATTAAAATCCTGAATAAATTAATCAAAAAAAATTGACCACGTGTTCTGTAATACGTGGTCTGAAAATACAATATAAAATAAACTTTAATGCCTGAAAATACAAGGAAATCTAAGTATAAAAAAAGTTCCCCAAATTGGCATTTGAGGAAAAACTTTAACACGTTAACGCTTTACTATAATAAATAAAAAGCACCTGCCCCGAAAGTCGAGCTTCCAAAACTGGTACTTCTAGTGCGCCTCCAGGGGTTCGAACCCTG
>ENA-OPCN01001544-OPCN01001544.1-human-gut-metagenome-genome-assembly--contig:-NODE-1544-length-15230-cov-1.795914_pt1 | contig 15230 bp, 6 predicted proteins | sample MGYA00241567_ERZ501485 | MGnify/ENA primary metagenome ERZ501485 (study PRJEB25962, sample SAMEA2042579) | human gut metagenome | biome: human gut; feature: human-associated habitat; material: faeces...
TATATTGAAAATGAGGATATGTTTGATCCTTCTTTAATTATGGAATTAGATATGAAAAAAGAATTGATTGCTCCTAATTTTAATAAAGTAGAAATTATTTATCAGTTTGTTAATAAAAATAATGAGGTATATTTATCTTATTTTCCTAGTGTATTAGAACATGTGAAAGACAAATTAAGAGTACTTGAAATATATAAAGATAAACTAAGTCTTGAAAATAATAAGCTAGTACTTATCGCTAATAATAAAGTAGAAGAGGCTAAATTAGGAAATGCGTTAGAAGAAATTAATCACATCTATCATAATTTAGGATATACAGAAGAAATTAGTCTTTTATATAGAGAAGAACATCTTGTTTTAGATGAAATTAAAAAGAGCCTTGATGATAGTTTGGCTAATGCAGCAGAGTTAAAAAAAGAAAAGACTCCTCCTACAGAAGAGGTTAAAAAAGATTTTAAACCTAAGTTTTCAAGAAAAAGAGAAAAAGATCCTAATAGTGTAATTGGTATAATGATTGAAGATATGCCTATTTCTATTAAATCTATTTTAGGAGAGGATAATAATGTTACTATATGGGGAGAAGTATTTGGTATAGAGTACTTTGAGTCTTCTAAAAGTGATTTTAAAATTATTACTTTGAAGGTAACAGATTATACTGATAGTATTTATTGTAAAGTTTTTGCTAGGGAAAAAGATGAATACGCAAGAATTTGTAATGAATTAAAAAAAGGAAAATGGTATAAAATACGTGGATATGTCAAGAGTGATCATTTTAGTAATGATGAATTAGTTTTAAATGCTAGAGATATTGTTTTATGTGACAAAGAAAAACAGGTAAGACAAGATAATGCCTTAGAAAAAAGAGTTGAGTTGCATGCTCATACTAAAATGAGTCAAATGGATGGGATTGCTGATGAGATTCTTTTAGTTAATCAGGCTATTAGTTGGGGACATAAGGCTATTGCGATTACTGATCATAATGGTTGTCAGGCTTTTCCTCATGTTTTTAATACTGTTACATCATATAATAAAGGTAAAAGTGATGAGGAAAAATTTAAGGCTATTTATGGAACTGAACTTACGTTAATAGATGATAGTGTAGATATTGTAGTAAGACCAAAAGATGTTGTGATGCTTGATCAGACATATGTGGTATTTGATTTTGAGACGACCGGTTTTAATGCTGGTGGAAAAGATTCAATTATTGAAATTGGTGCGGTTAAAATGAAGGATGGAATGATTCTAGAAAGATATGATGAATTAATCAATCCGGGAGTTAAGTTAGAGCAGAAGATAATTGATGTTACAAGTATTACTGATGAAATGTTAGAAGGAAAAGACAATGAAGAAAATGCAGTAAAACGTTTTATTGAATGGTTTGGAGATTTACCAATGGTAGCGCATAATGCTAAGTTCGATGTATCGTTCTTGGAAATGGCTTATAAAAAATATAATCTTGGAACTTTTACTAATACTGTTATAGATACTTTAGAATTATCACGTACTATGGATAATAATTATGCAAGACACAGTTTAAGTGCCTTAGTAAAACGATATGAAGTACCTTGGGATGAGGAAAGTCACCACAGAGGTGATTATGATGCTGAAGGAACAGCCTTAGTATTTTATAAAATGTTAAAGAAACTAGATAATCGTAATATTGAAAGAATGGGACAACTTTCTGAGTTAGTTAGTAAAGATGAAATCCATAAATATGGTAAAAGTTATCATGTTAATTTATTAGCTAAAAATAAAGTAGGACTTAAAAATTTATTTAAACTTATTAGTTTAGCTAATACAAAATATTTATATAAAACACCAAGAATATTACGTAGTGAAATTGAAAAACATCGTGAAGGATTACTTGTTGGTAGTGGCTGTTATGAGAGTGAAGTATTTTTACAAGCACGTAGTAAAGCTGATCAAGAATTAACTAATATTATTCGTTTTTATGATTATGTTGAAGTACAACCTTTAGAGTGTTATAATCATTTGATTCAAAGTGGGGACTTTGCGAATGAACTTGAACTTGCTCATCATTTAATGAAAATTATAAGAGTAACAGATGATGCTGGTAAGTTAATTGTTGCAACTGGGGACGTTCATCATATTAATAGAGAAGATAAAATATTTAGAGAAATAATAGTTAATCAAAAAGTTCCGGGTGGAGGAAGACATCCTTTAGCACGTAATAATATTAAAGAAATTCCTTCTAATCATTTTAGAACAACAGAAGAAATGCTTGAAGATTTTAAATTTTTGGAAAATGAAGAACTTATTAAAAAAATAGTTATAGATAATCCTAATAAAATTAGTGATATGGTTGAGATAATTGAAGTTATTATTGATACTGGAGGTATACCATTCTCTCCAAGAGTTAAGAGTGATGATGGTAAGAGCTATTTGGATTGTCCAAGAGTAGTAACAGATCTTGTTTATACAAAAGCTAAAGACTGGTATGGTGATAATTTACCATATAATATAGAGGAAAGAATTGCTACTGAACTTTATGGTGATATTGTTTTGAAGTCTGTTAAAGATAAATTAAGTAGTGAGAACTTATCAGATGATGAAATGGTAAAAAGGTCTTTTGCGAATTTACATGAAGTTATTTTAAAGGGATTTGACGCTGTTAAGGATTTGGTTCGTTCATATATTAAGAAAAATAGTGAAGAAAGTCTTTCAGATGATGATTTGGAAAAAGAACTTAATAAAAAATTAGGAGGAATTATCGGTGGAGGATTTGATCCAATTTATTTGATTGCGCAACGTCTTGTTAAGCACTCTAATGATGAAGGATACTTGGTTGGTTCCCGTGGTTCAGTAGGTTCAAGCTTTGTTGCTACAATGATGGGAATTACAGAAGTTAATCCACTGCCAGCACATTATCGTTGTTCAAAGTGTAAGGTTAGTATCTTTAATGATGATGATGGAAATCCACTTGGTTCAAATTATTCTTCAGGATTTGATTTACCAGATAAAATGTGTCCTAATTGTAATATTTTACTTTTAAAAGATGGACAAGATATGCCGTTCGCTACTTTCTTAGGATTTAATGCTGATAAAGTACCAGATATAGATTTGAACTTCTCAGATTTAAATCAAGCTAGTGCTCATGCCTATACAAAAGTCCTTTTTGGTGAGGATAATGTCTATCGTGCCGGTACTATAGGTACGGTTGCTGAAAAAACAGCATTTGGATTTGTAAAGGGCTGGGCTGAAGAGCATCAAAAAGAACTTAGAACGGCAGAGGTAGAACGTTTAGCTATGGGATGTACTGGAGTTAAGAGAACAACGGGGCAGCATCCAGGAGGAATTGTTGTTATACCTGATTATATGGATGTATATGATTTTACACCTTTCCAGTTTCCAGCAGAAGATGCAACTGCTGAATGGCGAACTACTCACTTTGATTATCACGCTATTGACCAAGATGTTTTAAAACTAGATATATTGGGACATTCTGATCCTACCCAGTTAAGATTAATTCAACTACAGTCAGGAACTGATATTATGAAAGTTCCTTTAGATGACAAAGAAACAATGAGTATTTTTACTTCTACTAAGGCATTAGGTGTAACCACTGAACAAATAATGTGTAATACTGGAACTCTTGGTATTCCAGAGTTTGGAACAGCTTTTACAATTAAATTAGTAGAGGATACTAAACCTACAACATTTGCCGAACTTATTAAAATATCAGGACTTTCTCATGGTACGGATGTATGGCTTGGAAATGCCCAAGAGTTAATAAAAAATAACATAGTGCCATTTAAGGATACTATTGGCTGTCGTGATGATATAATGGTTTATTTGATGTATAATGGATTAGAGCCAATAAAGGCCTTTAAAATAATGGAGTTTGTACGTAAAGGTAAGGCTTCAAAAGATCCAGAAACCTGGAAAGGTCATGTTAAGACTATGCAAGACGCTAATATTCCAGAATGGTTTATAGATTCTTGTGCTAAGATTAAATATATGTTCCCTAAGGCCCATGCAGCAGCATATGTAATTAGTGCCTTTAGGATTGCTTGGTATAAAGTTCATATGCCTGTATATTTTTATGCATCATGGTACTCTTCAAAAGCAACAGATGTAGATGTTGAAGCTATGATTAAAGGGTATAACGCTATTAAACAAAAAATTCTTGAGATTCAGGCTAAAGGATATGAAGCTACAAACAAGGAAAATGGTCAAGCCGAAAGTTTAAAAGTAGCCTTGGAAGCAACTGCTAGGGGAATTAAATTCTTAAATGTTGATTTATATAAGAGTGAAGCAACGGTTTGGACAGTTGGTAGTGATAATGAAATATATCCACCGTTTAATGCAATAGATGGACTTGGTGATACAGTAGCTAAAAATATTGTAAGAGAACGTGAAATTAATCGTTTCTTAAGTATTGAAGATGTTCAGGTACGTGGTAAGGTTTCAAAAACATTAATAGATAAGATGGTAGAGATGGGAATATTAGAAGGACTTCCTAATTCTAATCAATTATCACTTTTCTAATTAATTATTAGTTTTATTATTTAAGTAGCTTTAATATTATTAAGGCTACTTTTTGTTTTAACTTTTAATTGTGCTATTTTTTCTTTTGTAGTAAAATGATAATAGGAGAAAGATAGTTATGGTAAGAGATAAGTTGAAAAAAGTTAATATAAAAGTAATTTTACTTGTTTTGTTTGGATTTGGACTTATATTTATTGGGGTAGGTTCCTTAAACATTAAGCTGGGCGCATCTAAAGTTAATTCGTCTAAGAAGTTTGCTAGTGGAGATTCATTTATAACCGAACTATCTTCTAGTTCACCTAGTGTAGTAGCGGGTGATAGTGTTACTTTAACAGTTAAACTTTTAAATATTAATATTAATAGTGGAGATAAAGGTATCGGAGTTTTATCTTTTAAACTTGATTATGATAGTGATGTTTTTAGTTTGACTAGTTCATCTTCTGATGTTGGAAAGATTAGTACTAATAATAATGGTGACTATATAATTGTTATGAATGATGGTAAGGTATTAACTGCCGATACTACAGTTTTTACCTTTACTTTAAAGAGTAAAAGTAATGTAAATAATGTTAATTCTTTAATTAGTCTAAGTAATATTTTGGGTAGTGCTGGTAGTAGTGTTTCATCAAAAAATACTTCTTTGACAGTCTTAGTAAAAGATGAAGGAGCTCCTAGAGTAACATTTGATGTAAAAAATCCTAATGCATATGCTAAAAGTCATAGCGCAACTATATCAGTTGTTGATAGTGACTTGGATAATAGCAGTTTAAAATATCAATGGGTTCAAGGTAACCAAGTGAGGCTTCATTTACAGATACTTTTACAAATAACCAAACAATTACTAAAGATGGACTTACCGGTAATAATTGGTATTTATGGGTATTAGCTAAAGATACAAAGAAAAATACGAGTATAGTTCGTAGTGAAGCATTTTACTTTGATAACACTGCTCCAACTTGTAACATAACATCAGATGGAAGTAATTTAATAGTTAATGGAAGTGACAGTCAAAGTGGTTTAGATACTCTTCCATATTCATTTGATAATATAAATTTTACGAATGTTAATAAAAAGAGTATTTCATCAAATGGAACATATAAAGCTTATGTTAGAGATAAGGTAGGAAATGTTGCAGAATGTAGTTATGTTGTTAATGTTACAGCTCCAACGATTGCCATTTCTAACTCACAAACTTTACCTACTAAGAGTTTAAACGTTACAATTAATGCCTTAAAAGGAGCATATGAATTAGATACCAACAATACTTATCAATATTATTTATCTAGTAGTTCTACAATGTTAACTGATGGTGAGTGGACCAATTATCAAAGTGGCGAAAGTTTTACAATAGGTGCTAAAAAAGATGGCATATATTATTTGTTTGTAAAAGCAATAACTGATACAGCTTCAAATAAAAGTACGGATAGTTTTAATGATACATTTGTAATTGATAATGTTACTTATCATAGATTTGGTCCTTATATATTTGATAATACTTCGCCTAGCTGTTCTATTACTTCTTCAACTTCAAAATATACCAATACTAATTTAGTTTTAACGGTTACTGGTAATGATGAAAATGGATTAAGTGATGCTGCTTATTCTTTCGATGGAGTAAATTTTTCTCACAACTATCAAAAAACTGTAAGTGAAAATGGAAAATATAGTGCTTATGTAAAAGATTATGCTGGCAATGTTAATTCTTGTAGTATAGATGTTAACAATATTGATAAGGATCGTCCTGTCATAAATATAAAAAATAATGGTTCATTACAGTATAGTAAAACACACAGTAGTGAAGTTGTTGTTAATGATATAAAGCTAGCCGAAAATGGTCTTAAATATCAATGGACAACTGATACTGTTCAACCTGATTTATCTAGTTTTACAACACTTTTTACTAATAACACTACAATAAGTAAGAGTTCTTATAGTGGAGATTATTATTTGTGGATTTATGCAATTGATGAAGCAGGAAATTACACTGTTGCTAGAAGTGAAGTATTTAAATTTGATAATACTTTGCCAACAGCACCGACAATTAGTGCTAATATAAAAAATGGAGAAACAGCAGAGTCAGATGTTTTATTACAAATAGATTCTTCAACAGCTTTAAGTGGTATAAAAAAATATCAATATTCTTTAAATAACGGAGTTAGTTTTATTGATTATGATAGTAGTAAGAAAATAACATTTACGGAAGAAGGAGAATATAGTGTTATTGCAAGAGCTGTTAGTAATGTTGATATAAATGGAGTAAATAGTAAGAGCTTTTCCTTTAAGATTAAACATAGCCCAATGGCACTTACAATGAAAAAATCAACTTCACTTCCAACAAATAAAGATGTTGTAGTAACAATTACTTCAAGTACTAAATTGTTGCCACTTTCAGGATTTAGTTTGTCTAGTGATGGATATAGTTTAAGTAAAAGCTATAGTGAAAATACAACAGGTGATAAAGTTGTAGTAACAGATATCTATGGTAACAGTGAGACACAAACTATTGTTATTTCAAATATAGATAAAGAAAAACCAAAATTAAGCGTTACATATGATAGAAGTGAAGATTCAGTAGAAGCGGTTATTAAAGCTAATGAAGAGTTGGATGCTAAGAGTGGATTTGTTCTTTCGGTAGATAAAAAAGAACTATCTAAAGTGTATTTTGAAAATGGAACTTTTCAAGAAAGCTTTTGTGATGTAGCAGGAAACTGTACAGATATCTCACTAAATATAGATGGTATTAAAAAGAATGACTTAAATATAAGCTTGTCATACGAATTACAAAATGATGGGACAGAGAAGATAATAATTTCATCACCTAATGAATTAAGTAGTTTAGAGGGATTTCAACTTTCTTCAGATAAACATAGTTTAAGTAAAATAATTTATAGTGATATTGATAAAGAGTATACTGTAAAAGATGTATTAGGAAATTCTAGAGTAGTAAAGATTAAATATTACTTTGTGAATGAACCATTAAATATAAAAGTTAATTATAGTATCACAAAACTAAGTAATGAAAATGTTGTAGTTACACTTACAGCGAATCATGAACTTAAGGAAATAGAAGGATTTAGTTTATCAGATGATAAATATAGTTTAACTAAAGTTTATATGACTAATACCAAAGAAACTATATTAGTAGAATCAGTTGATGGATTACAAAAAGATATTACCATTAATATTAGTAATATAGATAAAGAAAAACCTACTATTAAAGGGGTTATGAATAATGGGGTTTATGGTAGTATAAAGTTAGAATTTAATAAGAATGTTAAAACAATAAAGGTAGTAAAAAATGGTGCTTTACAAGAATATAAAAGGGGAGATGTTATAAATTCTCCAGGAGATTATGTTATTACTATTATAGATGAAGTAGGAAATAGTAGTACTTATAATATAAGTTTAAGAAAAAATGGTGAACTAGTTAGTGTTCCTGATACTTCTAGTAACTACAGTAAATTATTTATTGTTGTAGGAGTTTTGGAAGTTATAGTTGGTATCCTATTGTTTAGTCAAGTTGGACTAAAGGGAAAAGTTAATTTAAGTTTAATTCTGTTGGTAATATTGGTTGCTAAATTTAGTAATAATAGTATGGCGGCAAGTACTACAGCTATAGATCTTAATGGTTATGAAATTAAGGATAATTATTTGCTTAATGTTGAAGCTTCTACTAGTTATTCTAATATGAAGAGTAACTTATTTGATAAAAGTGTTACTGTTAAAAGAAGTGACAGTGAACTGTCTAGTAGTAGTTATGTGGGTACTGGTGATTTATTAACTTATGGTAGTGATAATTATAGAGTTATTATAAAGGGAGACATTACAGGAGATGGTAGTGTTGACTATAATGACTATGGAAAGTTGATATTAGTTTTACTTTCTAAGTCTAATTTTAATGAGTATGAAGCTAAGGCAGCTGATTATAATGTAGATGAAGTTATTGATATTAGTGATTTATACTACATTAATAAGAGATTAAATAGTACTTATGTTATTAAACCTAAAGGTATTAGAGTGGTTAGTGCTAATACAAAACTTAAAGCATCATCATCTACTAAAATAGTTGCTCAAGTGTATCCTGTTAATGTAAGTGATGATACATATGATTCACGTGTTGTTTATGGAAATAGTGTTAGTGTTTCTAATAATACTGTTAAAGGAATTGATGCGGGAAATGCAATAGTTTTAGTTTCATCAAATGCTAATCCAGCACTTAATACTACTTTGACATTTGAAATTGAAAGTATTCCAGTACTGGTGTAAGTCTTTCTAAAGACAGTGCAACTATTAATATTGAGGAGAGTAATAGTACAAGTATTACACCTACCATTTCACCAAGTAATGCAACTAATAAAAATGTCGTTTACTCATCATCTAATAGTAGTGTAGCAAAAGTTTCTTCTACCGGTAAAATTACGGGTGTCTTCCCAGGAGTTGCAGTGATTACTGTAAAGAGTGCTGAAGATAGTAGTAAAAAAGCAACTATTAAAGTATTAGTTCAAAATGATGGTAAAAACTATGTAAATGTTAATAGCGCAACTAGAAGTCTTTATACACAATATGTTGTTTCAGCTCATCCATCAACGATTATTCAAGGATTTGATATTTCTAAAAATTATATATTTACTGTTCAGAATCTTTACTCAACTAGCACAGATATGAATACTAATAGTTTATTTATTAATAAACATCCAAGACCAGGAGTATCTGGAAGTGATTCTAATATGAGTTTATATGGTTTTGGGCATGGTACTAATATAGCGTTTGAATGGGCTAATTCAAAATATAATGATACGTCTGATGCTTATATGTGGTTAGCAGGAGGACATTATACTTGGAATAATGATAACTCTAAATTTAGTTTTGATGTAACAAGAGATGGAGCTTTCCCAACCAGACTTGCTTATCATGGTAATAGTACTTATACTTCTAATTCAGTTTCATTTGATACAAGAAGTAGTGTTAGTAGAAATGATATTAAACTTTATAATGGTAAAAATTATAGTACAACAGCTTTAAGCTCTAAATATTATAATATATATAAATTCTATAAGACCCGTTCAAACGAACAAGTGGCAATAGATACAACTAATAACTTATTTATTATTAGAGTTACAGGAAGTTCAGGTCAAATCTTTAGTATCTATAAGTTAACAGATATTAAAAATAGTTCAGTAGACTATATAGATGGTAATATTCCTAAATTAGCAACATTTACCATACCAAAAACACCACTCGATTTTCAGGGATTTGATATAGCTGGAGATTATGTATATGTTTATTATGGTGAAAGCAATAGAAATGGTACACAAAATTCTCAGGGATATGTTGCTATGTACGACTTCTTAGGTAATGAGAAATTTAATAAAAAAGTGTATTCAACATCTACTTCTATTTTTGAAGAACCAGAAGGAATTAAAGTATATAAAGAATCTGGAAAATATGTAGCTTATCTTGGTAGTAGCTTAGTTTCTGGTAGTCAAAAATATGTAAAAATATGTACGTTTAAATAGACAATTGTAATCATTGTCTATTTTCTTTTGAAAAAAGTCGTAATTTACTGTTAATTCCTGAATAAAAATGATAAACTAATATTACTTAAATAATAGATACGTGGGAAGTATTTAAAAAATTTATTTTGTGAAAAAAGTTGGTGGAAATATGTTGACAAGAATTGTAGACAATTTTATCATTAGACAGACAGACAGACAGACAGACAGACAGACAGACAGACAGACAGACAGACAGACTAGGTATTTTTGCGCTTTAAAGGCATTTCCATTTTTTCTTTTTATATTCTTTTTAATGACTACAAGTGTGTTGGCAAAATATATATATAATGGCAGTTTATCAGGTAGTATAACGGTACCTGAAAATAATTATTGTATTAATAACGGTTTTAATAAATTATCAGACTGTATGTTGGTGATGGAAAAATATTCCCAAACTGTAGATGATGCCAAAAGTTATATTTTGTCTAAGGGAACACCTGATTTTTCTAAAATAGCGCCTTCTACTACATATGTAGATAATGTAGTGGATGTTATTAATGAAAATGGAGTAGAGTAACATCTACTAACTGGATGTATTTCGCTGATTCATATTCAAATGGATTATATAAATATATAGATGATAGTGGTAATGATAGTGGAGATTATGCTTCTAGTCTTGATATAACAGGATCTCTTGACAATAAAGTAGCAAAGACTGTGAAGTATAAAGTCTATGTTAAAGCTAGTACAAATTTAAAGACTGTCGTTAATTATGATATTAATTATGATGTAGTACAGAAGAAAATGGATTAGTGTTATTAAAAGTAATAATACTAATTTTTTTAATATACTATACTATATTATATAGTTGACAACTATTAGTATCCGATGTAATTTATTCTTATAATAAAATAGAGGAGAAAACATAATGCAGTATTTTAGTAATAAAAATTATCGGATGCTATATTATGATAGTTTTTTTAAAACTTTCGCTAATAGTATTTATGCAGTTTTTACACCAGTTATTTTATATAAAGCTGGAGTAAGTATAACAATGATTATATTTATATTTATGATTCAGTTTTTGGTAATGGGGTTGTTTTCGCCCTTAGCTGGAACTTTATCTAAAAGAATAGGAATAGCAAATACAAAGTTTATAAGTTATATTTTAAAAAGTATAAGTATGTTACTAGTACTTACTGTTGATACAAATATAAAATATTATTTGGTTATTGCAGTTGTATATGGATTAAGTGGTGCGGCAAATAATCCAATTAATACCTATTTACCTAGTAAAATAGTAGAAAAAAGTTTTATGGGGAGATTTAATTCTTTTGCTTATATTTTAAGGTGCTTTTCTAGTATAGTAGGATATATATTTACAGCAATATTTTTAACAAACGATAAAAGTTTAACTATAGTAGTAGCAGTATTTATTTCTTACTTTCTTGCGTATTTAGCGTTACTTAATGTAGATAAAGAAAATTTAGAATATGAAATGGACTCATCTTTTAAAGATAGTTATAGTTATTTAATAAAGAGAAATGAAAATCAAAAATTTAAAATAGTAAGTGGATTAAGATCATGTATAATAATAGAAAGATTAATAGCTGTTCCATTATATTTATATATTTCATTAATGAATCTTAAAACATTTACAACTCTTTATGTTGTTTCTACAGTTGTTGAATTATTAAGTTTATTTGTATCAGGAAAAAAATTAGATAAAGATCAAATAAAAACATTTAATGTAATTTCAGTTGTAAAAGGAATTATAACATCAGTATTTTTATTTGCTAAAAACACTTATATATTGATGGTTAATCAATCGGTATATAAATTAGTTGATAATGTATATGATTCATCATATTTAGCCTTATCACAATGTAAGGTAGAAAATGATAGGAAAGATACAATGTTACTTGCAATTGTTCATGAAATGTGTTTATGTTTTTGTGAATTTGTTATATTGTTAGTGTTGTTAATTATAAGTACAATAAATATTAATTTGTTATTTAAAGTGATGTTTATAAACTCAATTGTTGCGATATTGATAAATGTAAAGTTAATAAAGCAGTGGAATAGTTAGTTACCATTAAATGAACAAGTAACTGCATTATTTCATATATTAAAAGATGAGATGATGTTATGTAATATTCATGTGTTCTAAGTTTTTGTGATGTACTTATGATATTGATATGTAAAACTTTGTAAAATGAAAATTTATTATTTTAATATTTGTGCACTATAGTTTAATTTATGATAAAATTATAGTGTATTAGGAGGTATGGATATGAGATATGTTAAATATATTTTTATGTTTATATTTTGTTTATTTATATTTCCATTAAATGTTCATGCCTTAACGAGTAGTGAATATCAAGATAGAAATGTTTGTAGTAACTATGAGGTTGCTATTGCTAAAGAGGGTAAAGCTGGAGATCCTAGCAGTACTTATGCTGATACAGTAGGGTGTTATGGAACTTATAATGAGGCAGTAAATGCTATGAATGCTAATACTAATAAAGATGTTATTATCTTTGAAAGAAATAATGGCAAAAATAAGATAGTAAATGCCAAATATGCTTTAGTTGATTTAACTTTAAAGGGGAGTAAAGTAATTAATTATTATCCTGATACTACGTCTACGACTTCTAATTCATATATGGTTAATAATAGGAGTACTGGTGCAGTAGACGGAGCTTTTTTAGGTTTTGATTATTCATCTAGAAGAGCATTAGTTAAAGTTGCTGGTTATAAAGGCTGGACAAATGAGGACAGTTACGAAATAATTCCTCTTGTTTGGGTTTATTCAATAGGTTTTTATAGGAGCACAGGAAATATTTTTAAACATAACTTTGCTAAAAAAATTTCTAATACTTTAAGTAGCTATTATGGAATACAAATAGGACCTTTACCTGAGGGACTTCTTAATAATAAAAATTATTATAGTTATGATGCGCATTATTTTTATACTGATCAATATAAGATGATTGATGATTATAAGAACAATAATTATAATAATGCAGTAAATAAAAATGTTCCATATTATAATTACTATCAATATTTACCAAATCACTCAAAAACTAATTATTCTGCGGCAAACATCAATAAATATATTAGAGATGGGTTAGGATATACGGAAAGTGTTTATGGTAATACGCTGAATATAAAAAAACAAGACACTAGTAATGTTTCAAAGTTATATGGTATGGGAACTTATCTTATTTATGCTGAAAGTCAGTATGGGGGTAATGCCATATTGTCATTAGGTTTAGGAAGAAATGAAAGTAATTCGGGAAGAAGTAATATAGCTATTTCAAAAAATAATGGATATGGTCAAGGGGCAGTTGATTCTAGTCCATTTGGTTCAGCCTATGGATTCTTAACATATCAAGGTAGTATTTATAATCATGCCCAACATTTTGTTACCGACATGTATCAGAATGCTAACCATTATAATTATAATGGCGGACACTTTGGTAATAAACAAGGTGGATGGAATGTTAGATATGCATCTGATCCTTTTTGGGGAGAAAAAGCAGCGTCTTACTACTATCGTTTTGATAAATATTATGGACTTCAAGATTATAACTATTATCAGTTAGCAATCAATACTACTTCTTTAGTGGCAAGAGCTAGTGCTTCTAATAGTTCTAAGGCCGTTTATAATATAAAAAATATGGAAACACCAGTCATTGTTGTAGCGGAAGTTACAGGTGATTATGTTGCTGGTAGTAATGTTTGGTATAAAATAGTAAGTGATATGAATCTTAATAGTAATAAAGATAGCTATGGTAGTTATGCCTCTAAGTTTGATTGGGAAAATAGTTATGTTTATGTACCAAGTGCTTATTTCAAGAAAATCAATACAGCTAAAAGTGGTTTGAAAGATGTAAGTGATGTTTATCCATATCAAGGAAGAGATTATCAATATAGTTATTATAATGATTCTAATACTTTAACACCTAAAGTAGGACTTACAACAAATGATACTATGTATTATTATGATGGTGGATTACTTGAAGTAACTGGTAAGAAACTTTTAAAAAATAAATATGTTATGGTTTATGATAGAGCAGTTGATACTAATAATAAAGTAGTTAGTTATTTAGTAAGTAGTGATTACAAACATGATCAAAAAGAATGGGTTAGTGCAGCTAATATTAAGTTAGTTGGTGGAACTTATGGTAAACAAACAGTAATACCTGTAGGATATAGCTCTAATGTATTTGTTAGCGCTAATGAAAAGTCAACAATTGTAAGTGGAATTTATGATGGAACTTATTTACCTGTTTTAGGTGAAGAAGTTGGAAGTGATGGAAAAACTTATTTAAAAGTACCTATAAGTCTTACTTCTAATGATAATAGTTATGGTTACACTTTAAAAACAGATAGCGATGCATCAATTAGTTTATTAAAAGATAATACTGTTCCGGTTAATAATTTACCAGTGATTAGCGCAAAAGATATTCAAGTAGTACAAGGTAAGAAAGTTGATTTAGCTAGTTTAGCAACAGCATTTGATACAGAAGATGGTGATCTTACTGCTAGTATTACATATAGTGGTACAGTAGATTTTAATACTCCAGGTAAATATGTTATTACATATAAGGTAGTAGATAGCTTGAAAGCTGAAGTTACTAAACAAATTACAATTACAGTAATTGCTGATTTAGAGCCAGTAATCAACGCTAATGATGTTTATCTAAGTATAGGTGATACATTTAAGGAAAAAGAAAATGTAAGTGCATATGATAATGAAGATAAAGACATAACGAGTAAAATTAAAGTAGTATTTAATAATGTAGATACAAGTAAGGAAGGAACGTATAAAGTTTCATATGAAGTAGTAGATAGTTTTGGTCATAAAGTAGTCAAAGAAATAAAAGTAATAGTTGAAAAAGAAAAAACAGATGAAGAAAAAGAGAAAAAAGATGGAGAGTTTTATTTAAATGATTTATCATTTAATAAAGCAACAAAAAAATATAGTATTAGTGGGTACTTAATCATAAAAAATATTAATAATAGAGCAAGTGATAAAATCAATTATTATTTAGTTCTAAAAAATAAAATTACTGCTAAAACATATAAATTTAAAGTTCAACGTTGGACTACTGATGTTCCTTTTGATTTAGGTAGTGAGAATGGATATGATTATAGTTCTTCTTGGTTTAAGGGAGAAATTGATTTTGGTGAAGGTTTGATAGGCGATTATGATCTATA
>ENA-OPCN01001548-OPCN01001548.1-human-gut-metagenome-genome-assembly--contig:-NODE-1548-length-15200-cov-1.808254_pt1 | contig 15200 bp, 10 predicted proteins | sample MGYA00241567_ERZ501485 | MGnify/ENA primary metagenome ERZ501485 (study PRJEB25962, sample SAMEA2042579) | human gut metagenome | biome: human gut; feature: human-associated habitat; material: faeces...
AATACAGGCTTTCGGCATTTTAATCCGTTATTCAAACTCAATCGTTCCAGGTGGTTTACTCGTCAAATCATAGAATACTCTATTTACCCCACGAACCTCATTAATAATTCTACTCATTACTGTCTGTAATACCTCAAATGGTATTTCTGCTGCTTCCGCTGTCATAAAGTCAACTGTGCGGACTGCTCTTACTGCAACAGCATAATCATAAGTTCTTTCGTCGCCCATTACACCAACTGAACGCATATTTGTAAGTGCTGCAAAATACTGGTTAGGCATCCAAGGTGCCTCTTTGCCATTTGCTTCCTTATAAGATTTTGCTGCTTTGTCAACCTCTTCGCGGTAAATTGCATCAGCATCCTGTACAATTCGTACCTTTTCTGCTGTTACATCTCCAATGATTCTGATTCCAAGCCCTGGGCCCGGGAATGGCTGACGATATACTAAATAATCAGGTAAGCCAAGTTCAAGACCTGCCTTACGGACTTCATCTTTAAACAGATTTCTAAGCGGCTCAATAATGTCCTTGAAATCAACATGTTCAGGAAGTCCTCCGACATTGTGGTGTGATTTAATTACTGCTGATTCTCCACCAAGACCTGATTCCACGATATCAGGATAAATAGTTCCTTGCGCAAGGAAATCTACTTTACCTATCTTCTTAGCTTCCTCTTCAAATACTCTTATGAATTCTTCGCCAATAATTTTACGTTTCTGTTCAGGTTCTGTAACACCTGCTAGCTTCTCATAGTAACGCTCGGCTGCATTTACTCTGACGAAATTAATCTCGAAAGCTCCGCCTTTACCAAATACACTTTCAACTTCATCTCCCTCGTTTTTACGAAGAAGTCCATGGTCTACGAATACACAGGTAAGCTGTGGTCCCACGGCTTTAGCAAGTAATGCTGCAAGAACTGATGAATCAACACCACCTGATAATGCAAGTAATACTTTACCGTCACCAACTTTTTCCCTTACTTCCTTGATTGCATTTTCAACGAATGAATCCATTCTCCAAAGTCCCTGGCAACCACATACATTTCTAACGAAATTGTAAAGCATTTTGCTGCCTTCCTGTGTGTGAAGAACTTCAGGGTGGAACTGGATTGCATAAAGGTTTTTGTCCTGATTTTCTGCTGCTGCAACAGGACAATCTGCTGTATATGCAGAAATCTTAAAGCCTGGAGCTACATTTGAGATGTAATCAAAATGACTCATCCAGCAAATAGTTTTCTCTTCTACATTTGCAAATAATGGCGAGCTCTTATCTACCATTACCTCTGTTTTACCATATTCACGTACAGGTGCTTTTTCAACTTTACCACCAAGGACATGCTGCATAAGCTGAGCGCCATAGCACAATCCAAGTACAGGAATACCTAATTCAAATAATTCTTTCTTATATGTTGGTGAGTCTGCTTCATAACAACTATTTGGCCCACCTGTTAAAATGATTCCCTTAGGGTTCATTTCTTTGATTTTCTCAAGTTCTGTTCTGTAAGAATAAATCTCACAATATACATTACATTCACGAACACGTCTTGCAACTAATTGGTTGTACTGTCCACCGAAGTCCAGAACAATTATCATCTCTTTTTCCAAGCCCGTTTCCTCCTAAAATATTTTCAAATCAAATTCGTTTTGATATTCTAAAATGTATTTCTAACACTTTATTAAGTATAAGAAAAAAGACAGGCAATGTCAAGCAACATCACCTGTCATAAATATTAAACCTGAATGTATCATTTTCTGTATGAAACAGAAACTATATTTTCCGTTGTATAATCTTATGCTTCATAATCTTATACTTTATTATTTTACACTTTATAATCTTATGCTTCCTCAGCCCTCATCTTTTCTTCCTGTTCTTTCTGGATATCAGGGAATGCTGAAAGCATTGGTTCAAGATTCACGTCATCTTTCTTAATCTTACGTTTTGTATAGTTTCTAGTAATTTTAACAACTGTTCCTGACAATGCCAATACACCGATTAAGTTAGGAATGGCCATAAGACCGTTAAGTGTATCTGCTATACTCCATGCAAGACTTAGGTTAAGTGTTGCGCCCACTACGATGAAGCATACGAATATGACTTTATAGAATACCATTGATTTTGTTCCAAATAAATATTCAATCGCCTTTGTTCCATAGAAAGACCAGCCAAGAACTGTTGAAAATGCAAACAATAAAATCGCAATTGCTAACAATTTTGCAGCCACATCACCAAACTTCTGTGAAAATGCATATGTAACAAGAGATACACCATTAATTTGTTCAACTTTAACAGAATCTAAGACTACGTTGCCATTTGAGTCTTTAACTGTTTTACCATTTGAATCCTTTGCTACATTTCCCTTAATTGACATTATATTTGTATATATGTAATCATCTTCAGTTCTGTCCTCTTTCTTAGAAGCCTTTACATAATAAGAATTTCCATAGGCCTTCAGTTCAAGATATTCACCATCTGCCGGTGCCTCTGTATACAATTTAGCATTTCCATCGCTATCAACATCTATAACTAATGTGCTGTACTCTTTATCTATAAGTGGAACTTCTTTATCCTCATCAATATGCTCGGCTATGCTGAATGTCTGACTGTCTGTTGTAATATTTGCAAATACTTTTGCCTGTGATTTTGCATCTGAACTACTTGATAATAATACAAATGCTGTTAATGTACAGACAATTATTGTATCAAAGAATACTTCGAAAATACCCCACATTCCCTGGATAACAGGCTCTTTAACGTCTGATGATGAATGAACCATTACTGAAGAACCAAGACCTGCCTCATTCGAGAATACGCCTCGCTTAAAGCCCATTGTAGCAGCTCTCTTTATTACATAACCGCCGATACCACCGCCTACTGCTGACACATTAAATGCATCTTTGAAAATACTTCCAAATACATATGGTATCTGTCTATAATTTATGAAGAAAATAACAAGTGCACCAATAATGTAGGCTAATGCCATAAATGGTACAAGTTTCTCTGTAACTCTGCCTATACGTTTAATTCCACCTATTACAACGAGTGCTGCAATTACTGCAAGAATAATACCCATAACAAGAGTAGGTATTCCGAAATTACTATGCATCGCATCTGCAATTGAATTGACCTGAGTCATATTACCAATACCAAATGATGCAAGTACACAGAAGATTGCAAATAATATTGCAAGGAATTTGGCAATTTTCTTCATTCCTTTTTTACTTCCAAGACCATTCTCCAGATAGTACATTGCACCTCCTGACCATTCGCCATACATATTCTTTCTTCTATAATAGATACCCAGAACATTTTCAGAAAAATTAGTCATCATTCCGAAAAATGCTGACACCCACATCCAGAATATAGCTCCCGGTCCACCAATTGTAAGTGCAGTTGCAACACCGGCTATATTACCTGTACCTATCGTGGCAGCTAATGCTGTAGAAAGTGCCTGGAACTGTGAAATTGCTTTCTTATCCTTTGTCTTTGTTACGTGTCTCTTCTTAAATATTGCGAAAAATGTTTCATCGCCAACGATTTTCGCTCTTACTATCTGGAAAAATCCCGTTCTGATACTCATCCAGATACCGGTCGAAATAATCAGAATAAGCATAGGTATACCCCATACCCATTCGTTAATTACACCATTTATTCTGGCTACCTGATTAACAAATGTATGCATTTTCTTTTTCTCTCCTTAATTTTCATAGATTATATGTGAAATATATAAAACCACTTCTGACTAAAAACACAATATCCTAATTATACATAAAATATCATTAATTATGCAAGTAGTTTCTGACATTTTTCTACATAAATCATCAGCTTTCAGATTTCGGATTTTGTTTCAATCTACATATATAATGCTTCAGGTACATTTACTTATCTTCTAAATATTTCTTCAGATATTTACCGGTACATGATTTCTTATTCTTCACAACCTCTTCTGGTGTTCCCTTTGCGATAACCGTTCCACCATTATCTCCACCCTCAGGTCCTATGTCGATAATATAATCGGCTACTTTAATTACATCTAAATTATGTTCGATAACCACGACTGTATTTCCGTCATCAGATAATTTTCTTAAAATTTCCACTAATTTATGAACGTCTGCAAAATGAAGTCCTGTTGTAGGTTCATCAAGAATATAGATTGTCTTGCCTGTTCCTCGTCTGCTAAGTTCTGTAGCTAACTTAACTCGCTGTGCTTCACCACCCGATAATGTAGTTGATGGCTGGCCTAATTTAATATATGAAAGTCCTACATCATATAATGCCTGAATTTTACGATAAATTGATGGAACATTTTCGAAGAATTTAAGTGCCTCTTCAACAGTCATATCAAGCACATCAAAGATACTCTTGCCTTTATACTTAACTTCTAAAGTTTCTCTGTTATAACGCTTTCCTCCACACACTTCGCAAGGCACATATACATCCGGTAAGAAATGCATTTCTATCTTAATTATACCATCACCCGAACAAGCCTCACACCTTCCGCCTTTGACATTGAAACTGAATCTGCCTTTCTTATAGCCTTTCATTTTAGCATCTGATGTGCTTGCAAATAAATCCCTAATCTGGTCAAATACACCTGTATATGTCGCAGGATTAGAACGTGGTGTTCTTCCTATCGGAGACTGGTCAATGTTGATTATCTTGTCTAGCTGCTCTGTACCCTCAATTGTATCATGATTACCAGGTATAGTTCTTGCTCTGTTAAGTTTCTTAGCTAATGCTTTATAAAGGATCTCATTTACAAGCGAACTCTTTCCGGAACCCGATACACCGGTTACGCATGTCATAATACCAAGCGGAAAATCCACATTGATATTCTTCAGATTATTCTGTCTTGCACCTTTTACTGTAATCCAGCCTGTAGGCTCTCTTCTGGTGTCTGGAACAGGTATCTTTATACGTCCGCTAAGATACGCTCCTGTAATTGAATTCTCATTCTGCATAATCTCCTCTGCCGTACCCTCTGCCACGACCTGTCCACCATATTCGCCTGCCCCCGGACCTATGTCTATGATATGGTCTGCTGCTAACATTGTATCTTCATCATGTTCTACAACTATTAATGTATTTCCCAAATCTCTCAGATGTGTAAGTGTATTAATGAGTTTATCGTTATCCCTCTGATGTAATCCGATACTAGGCTCGTCTAAGATATAAGCAACCCCCACAAGTCCTGAACCAATCTGTGTAGCAAGTCTTATTCTCTGCGCCTCACCACCAGACAATGATGCTGTACCACGCGACAATGTCAGATAATCAAGACCTACGTCCATTAAGAATTTAATTCTTGCTTTGATTTCTTTAAGAATCTCACCTCCTATGAACTTCTGTCTGTCAGTTAATTCCATATCCTCTAAGAATTTATGCAAATCTCTTATAGACATCGATGTTATCTCATGGATATTTTTATCAGAAACAGTTACTGCAAGTGAAGATTTCTTAAGTCGCTGGCCTTTACATTCCTTACAAGGCGTAATCGTCATAAATTCCTCATATTCCTGTTTCAATGTCTCAGAACCTGTTTCTCTGTATCTTCTCTCTTCATTTTTAATAAGTCCCTCAAATGCCACATCATATATACCCTCGCCTCTTTGACCACGATAGTATACTTTCACACATCTGCCATTTGTTCCGTTAATGATTACATCTTTTGCTGTTTCGCTTAACTCCTCAAATGGTGTATCTAACGAAAAGTTATATTCCTTAGCAATCGCTTCTAAGATTGCATGTGTATAGCTACCATCTTTGCCACTTGACTGCCAGCCCATTGCCACGATTGCTCCATCATTTATACTGATTGATTTATCAGGAATCATAAGGTCTACGTTAAATTCCATCTTATAGCCTAATCCATAACATGATGGGCATGCACCAAAAGGATTATTAAACGAAAAACTTCTTGGTTGTATCTCATCAATGCTAATCTCACAATCAGGGCACGAGAAACTCTGACTGAAATTCATAGGCTTACTGCCAACCACATCTACAACCATAAGTCCGTCAGCTATATCAAGTACAGTTTCTATGGAATCTGTGAGACGTTTCTCTATTCCCTCTTTGACAACCAGTCGGTCTACAACTATTTCAATATTATGCTTCTTATTCTTCTCAAGCTTTATTTCTTCACCTAAATCATACATATTGCCATCAATCTGTACTCTTACATATCCAGCCTTCTTAGCACGTTCTAAGACTTTAACGTGTTCACCCTTACGTCCTCTTACTACTGGTGCTAATAACTGAATCTTCGTTCTCTCCGGCAATGTCATAATCTGGTCTACCATCTGGTCTACCGTCTGCTTTGATATCTCTCTTCCACATTTAGGGCAATGTGGTATACCTATTCTTGCATATAATAATCTGAAATAATCATATATTTCCGTAACAGTTCCCACCGTAGAACGTGGATTTCGGTTAGTTGATTTCTGGTCTATCGAAATAGCAGGTGACAACCCCTCTATGCTTTCTACATTAGGTTTCTCCATCTGACCTAAGAATTGTCTTGCATATGATGACAGTGATTCCATATATCTTCTCTGTCCCTCAGCATATATCGTATCGAATGCAAGTGTAGATTTACCAGAGCCACTAAGTCCCGTAACTACCACAAATTCATTTCTAGGAATATTCAAATCAATATGCTTAAGATTGTGTTCTGCTGCCCCTTTAATCTTTATAAATTGTCTCCCTGACTTATTTTTATCATTGACTTCTTTCACAATTTACCTCATTTCTACATATCTCTTAACTGCTCTTTTAGTTTAATCATCTGGTCACGCAGGTCTGCTGCTGCCTCAAAGTTAAGTTCCGAAGCGGCTTTCTGCATTTCCTTCATAATCTTATTAATAAGCTTCTCTATTTCTTTCCTGCTCATTGATTCAGGATCTTTTTCTAACTTATCAACCGTCTCAACAGCTTCTTTCGTGATGCTTATTCTTTCTCTTACCGCTTTCTTAATGGTTGTCGGCGTAATTCCATGCTCCTCATTATATTTTTGCTGTATACTTCGTCTTCTATTCGTCTCGTCTATGGCTACTCTCATAGAATCAGTTATCTTATCAGCATACATTATAACATGTCCCTCTGAGTTTCTCGCTGCTCGTCCTATCGTCTGGATGAGTGAAGTCTCTGACCTTAAGAAGCCTTCTTTATCAGCATCTAATATTGCTACTAATGTAATCTCAGGTATATCTAATCCCTCCCTTAAAAGGTTGATACCGACTAATACGTCAAATACATCAAGCCTCATATCTCTTATAATCTCAGTTCTCTCTAGTGTGTCTATATCAGAATGTAGATATTTTACCCTGATTCCGACTTCTTTCATATAGTCTGTCAAATCTTCTGCCATTCGCTTGGTAAGTGTCGTTACTAATACTTTATTCTTCTTCGCAACTTCTTTATTTACCTCACTAATTAAGTCATCTACCTGACCTGCTACTGGCTTAACTGTTACTTCCGGATCTAATAATCCGGTAGGTCTGATAATCTGTTCAGCCCTTAACAATTCGTGTTCCTCTTCATATACATTCGGTGTAGCCGACACGAATAACATCTGATCTATTTTACTTTCAAATTCTTCGAAATTAAGTGGTCTGTTATCTTTAGCCGATGGAAGTCTGAAGCCATAATCTACAAGTGTCGTCTTTCTGGACTGGTCACCCGCATACATTCCCCTTACCTGCGGAATCGTAATATGCGATTCATCTACAATCATAAGGAAGTCATCTGGAAAATAATCTAATAATGTATGCGGTGTTGCTCCCGGTTCTAATCCTGCTAAATGTCTTGAATAGTTCTCTATTCCCGAACAGAAGCCTGTCTCCCTCATCATCTCTATGTCAAAATTAGTTCTCTCTGCAATTCGTTGTGCCTCTAATAATTTATCCTCACTTTTGAAGTATTCTACACGCTCTGCCAATTCCTTCTCAATACTTTTAGCTGCAAGTTCAATCTTCTCTTTAGGCACTACATAATGTGAAGCCGGAAATATTGCGATATGCTCTAACCTGCTCTTAATCTCGCCTGTCAACGTGTCAATCTCTGTTATTCTGTCAATCTCATCTCCAAAAAACTCAACTCTTACTGCATTTTCAGATGATGTTACCGGAAATATCTCCACGACATCGCCACGTACTCTGAATGTTCCACGCTTGAAGTCCATATCATTTCTAGCATATTGTATATCTACTAATTTTTTTAACACTTCATCTCTGTCCTTAACCATTCCCGGTCTTAATGATAACACCATATTCTGATAGTCTATAGGACTTCCCAGACCATATATACAAGATACACTTGAGATTATTATTACATCTTTTCTCTCTGATAATGCAGCTGTTGCTGAATGTCTTAACTTATCTATCTCTTCATTAATTGATGAATCCTTCTCTATATAAGTGTCTGTTGATGGTACATATGCTTCCGGTTGATAATAATCATAATAACTGACAAAGTACTCTACTGCGTTTTCAGGGAAAAATTCCTTGAATTCCCCATATAACTGTGCCGCCAAAGTCTTATTATGAGCTAGTACAAGTGTAGGCTTATTAAGCTGCTCGATTACATTTGCCATCGTAAATGTCTTACCTGAACCTGTTACACCCAGCAATGTTTCAAACTGATTTCCCTCTTTAAAACCTTTAACAAGCTCTTTAATCGCCTGTGGCTGGTCCCCCGTAGGTTTATATTCTGATACAAGTTTAAACTTCTTATCCATATTTCTGACCTTTCAAACTTATTTATAAATTAACTTAATTTCACTATAATACGTTTTTCGAACATACATCCATTTCACTATAATGCATTTTTTCGAACATACATTCGTTTCACTATAATATAGCACATATTTTTATAAAATGCTACTACTCTTTAATAAAACTCCATAACATCCCATAACAAATAAGAGCTTTTATACTTAACAAAATAGGAAAGTGAAAAATTTCTTAATTCATTATGTATAAAAACTCTTTTTAAATTAATCTAATCCTTTTACAACTTCGATTGCCTTTGTAAGCTGTGGGTCATCTGGATGTTTTAACGCCCACACATTTGTAACATCTTCAGGAAGTTTTACTTCGTAATCAGGTTCAATACCTATTCCATGAATGTTACTGTCATCTGGAAGATAGTATTTACCAATTGTAAGTTTAATTGCAGTTCCATCACTAAGCCCGAATGTTGACTGCATTATGCCCTTACCAAATGTCTTGGTTCCAACTAGTTTACCTCTGTCATAGCATTTAACTACACCTGCAAATACCTCTGATGCACTTGCACTATTCTCATTTACCAATACACAAAGCGGCATATCTGTTATAAGTCCGTCATTCTCTGTATAATATCTCTCCTGCTCTCCATCTTTAGTCTCGCTATAGAGAAGTAGTTTATCTTTTGGCAGGAAGTAATTAAGAATTGCCTGTATACACTCTAACTGTCCACCCGGGTTATCTCTAAGGTCAACAATTATTCTTTCCATACCCTGTGATTTCAAATCATTAATAGCTTCTTCAACCTGTTCCGTAGACGTTCCCGTAAACTGGTCTATAATGATATATCCAATATTATCTTCAAGCATTTCATAAGATACCACATCTATAAGAACTTCTCTTAATTTCATATCAGCATCTATGGTTTCTTCGCCTCTTTTAAGCTGCATCTTGACTTCTTTGCCTTCTTCACCTTTAATATCAACTAATAACTCATCTAAGGTTTCATCCGTAAGAACATTGTCATTTATCGAATATATCGTATCCCCGGATTCTATTCCCGCATCTTTAGCAGGCGAATCATCATATACCTTAGTTACCGTAATTACTTTAGTTTCATTATTCTGTGTAACAGATATTCCGAGTCCCACATATTCACCCTCTGATGACTGTTTAAGTGATTCAACCTCGTCCTTTGTATAATATACGGAATATGGATCATTTAATGATTCTAACATTCCTTTATACATTCCCTCTGTTAGTATGTCATTATCAACATCTTCCATAAAATATTTATCAATATATTGTTTAATAATCGAAGATTTGCTGCTTCCTGTAAGTGCTGATGTACCGACATTATCTGAAATCTTTCCTGACTCAGTAAGTTCACTCTCAATAATATTAGATAATATTATCAATATAAATACAACGGCAATTCCCCAGATAACACCTGTTATAAGTCCTGCAAAATATGACTTCTTACCGTGTTTATTTCCGTTATTTCCATTATTATAAGCATTATTTCCTGTGAAATTGTTTCCGTTATTATAACCATTATTACCACCATATTGGTTTACCGAACTATAATTGCCATTTCCAGTGTAGTTATTTTCATTATTATATCTCTGGTTCTCCGAATAGTTATTTCCGTAATAACGATTTGAATTATTTATATCATCTTTATTTTCATTATCCATTTTATTCTCCATTCCGCATTTAAAATTGCTATAGTTTAACCAATATAATTATGTGGATTAACATATGCCGGTGGCCAGCTTCCGTCATAATTTCCTATTCCGAAATGCAAATGTGGACCGCTTGTCTGTCCTGTCAGACCGACATAACCTATTACCTGTCCTGCTTCAACATAATCTCCACCTGAAACTATATAATATGCCATGTGCATATACACGCTTATAAGATTATCACCATGATTTATAACTACCCAGTTTCCTGCTGAACTGCTACGTGTTGCCCATGCAACTACACCACTTGCCGTAGCTACAATAGGTGTTCCGACAGGTGCACCTATATCAATACCTTTATGGAATTCACTGCTAGAGGAATTACCAAATGGATCCCCACGCAGACCATAATCAGATGTTATTCTTCTCGAACTTGGACAAGGCCATACAAAAGAACCGCTACTACTGTTATTGTTGTTATTGTTACTGTTATTATTATTTGTATTATTCTGTCTGTTTAACTCTTCCTGTCTGCGTCTCTCTTCCTCTTCCCTTTTCTTTCTTTCCTGCTCTTCTTTGAGTTTTCGTTCAGCCTCCTGCATTGCAGCAATAAGCTGTTTCTGGTCTTCGATATCTGCTTTCATTGCTTCGGCTTCACTCTCAGCATCTGATATCTCCTGCTGGGTTGCTGCAAGCTGAACACGTTTTGCTTCAACTAACTTCTCCATTGAATCCTGCTCTGCACTTGCTTCTTCTAATAGAGTCTGGAGATTATCTTTTTCTGTCTGAAGAGAAGCCTTTGTCTCTTCTATCTGCTTCTTCGTCTCTCGCATCTTATCAAGCATATTTCTATCATATGTAGTTAATTCCGAAATATACTCTGCTTTATTCAGGAAATCTCCAAGACTTCCTGAACCTAACATCATCTCCATATACTGAGTCTGTCCATTTTCATACATGAATCTGATTCTTAACTTCATAGATTCATACTGTGACTGGATATCTTCCTCCTGTGCAGCAAGCTTGACATTTATTTCATCAATTTCTGTCTGCTTAGCTGTTGCCTTATCATTCAAATCTACAATCTTAGCCGTTATCTCTTCTAGCTTACTATCCATTGTCTTGATATATTCATTCATATCATTTTTCATAGTCTCAAGCTTGTCTAATGTATTCTGGATATCGTCTAAATTATTCTCCATATCCTGCTGTTTCTTCTTCTCTTCATCGATACTGGTTGCTTTAAGAGGCTGTGCAAGTCCGATAACCATTGCACTTGCAATGAGTACACACACTAAGCCTAACAATCTTTTTTTCAAATCAAATCATCCTTTCGAGACTTCCACACACTTTCTATCTGTTTACATTTATAAGTATATCTTCTGATAGGTACCATATTAATCTTCATTATCAGATTTTATGATACCGCCTTTATACATTCAGATGTTTTCTGATTGTAATCATACTACCTGTAAGACCAATTCCCGCACCTACGATTAATGCCATTGGCAAAATAAATGAGAATATAGTTGCTGGACTGATAAATGACACCTGGCTTGTAAATGTCTGGAACTGTGACATAAGGTACACAATTACCTTCTGGTATATACCCATAAGAACAATTACAGGAAGTATAGCTCCGATTAAACCGATAATTATACCCTCAACTATAAATGGGGCTTTTACAAACATATCTGTTGCACCGATTAATTTCATAATTCGAATTTCTTCTTTTCTGACTGTAATACCAATCATAACTGTATTACTTATAAGGAAGATACCTACTGCTAACAGAATTATGATTATGGCTACTGATATGTATCCAACCATTTTCGCAAAATCTGTAAGTGTATTAGCAGTTACCGGAGAATCATTAACTTTTCTTACTCCGTCTAATGATTTAAGATAAGATACTAATGCATCCTGCATCGTTAAATCATTCAGGTATATCTCATAATTTGCTGAGCTTTTAAGTGGATTGTCATCTTTAAATCCCTCTGCAAGGTCTAAATCATCTTTAAAATATTGCTTACTAAAGTTGTCCCACGCTTCAGCTGCAGAAGTATATTTTATCCGGGATACTTCTACTCTCTTCTTTATCTTATCTCCTATGTCCTTTATCTGGTCTTCTGTCACATCATCATTAAAAAATACTGTAACACAGACTGAATCCTCAGCCTCTTTAACCATATATTGAAAATTGGCAATAATAGCATAAAATACACCCATAAGAAATATACAGGCTGCTATCGTACCAATCGATGCCAGTGAGAAAAGTTTATTTCTCTTTATATTCTTTATACCTTGTCCACAATTGTATGCAAATGTACTAACCTTCATAAATGTATTCACCTTTTTTCTCGTCGCTAAGTATTACGCCTTTATGCATTGTAATTACACGTTTATTCATTGCATCAACGATTTCTCTGTTATGTGTTACCACTAATACAGTCGTTCCTCGTTTATTAATCTCCTCTAAGAGTTTCATAATCTCCCATGAGTTTTTAGGATCTAAGTTACCTGTAGGCTCGTCTGCAAGCAATATAGGCGGATTATTCACTAATGCTCTGGCAAGTGCTACTCTTTGCTGTTCACCACCTGATAATTCCTTTGGAAATGAACGATATTTTTCAGATAATCCTACTAATGATAACATTGCAGGCACTCTTTTCTTAATAACTTTCTTAGGAGTTTCCACAACTCTCTGTGCAAATGCAATATTATCATATACATTTCTATCTTTAAGCAGTCTAAAGTCCTGGAATACAACACCTATTCCTCTTCTGTGTTCTGCTACTTTTCTCTTCTTTATATTATTCAAATATCTGCCATTGACATATATTTTCCCACTGGTTGGTTCTAACTCTTTAAGTAATAGTTTGATAAGAGTAGACTTACCCGAACCACTGTTACCAACAATAAAAACAAATTCTCCTTCATCAATCTTTAAACTTATATTTTTAATTGCAGGTGCACCTGTAGAATATGACTTACTAACATCTTCTAATACTATCATACAAGTTTCCTCAACTTTCTATATCTTTTAAAAAGTCCTGCACTCAGGCAAGACTTTTTATTTTGTTTTCCAATCTGTTTATCTATATTTTTCATAATGGCTATTTTCATAAATGAAACCACCAGCATCTGCTAACTATAACCATTTGCTAATTTCATCTGCCACGATATCTACTAATTCTACAATATTTTATTCTAATAGTCCATATTTTCCATATATTTCATATATTTAACAACCATTAACGCAATCTTAAATGTGATTGCATCATCAAATACTCTTAAGTCAAGATTAGTAGTCTTTTGCAACTTATCCAATCTATATACAAGAGTATTTCTGTGTATATATAACTGTCTTGAAGTCTCTGAAACGTTCAGGCTATTTTCAAAGAATTTATTAATTGTAGACAATGTCTCCTCGTCAAATTCATCAGGCGATTTACCATCGAAAATCTCTTTAATAAACATTTTGCAAAGAGGCATTGGTAACTGATAAATAAGACGGCCGATTCCTAATCGGTTATATGCAATAACTTTCTTATCACTGTAGAAAATCTTACCAACATCTAATGCAAGTTTAGCCTCTTTAAATGACTTAGATACTTCCTTAATATCGTTAACTATTGTACCATATGCGATATTCACTTTAGCCATTGCTTCTGAATTAGACATATCTAACAATGTGTTGGCAATCTTATCCATATCTGCATATGTCTGACCTTCTGCCACTTCTTTAACAAGGATAATATTCTTCTCATCAACTGCTGTTATGAAATCTTTAGATTTACCAGAGAATAATCCTCTTATAGTTTCTAAAGCATTAGTATCTTTCTCATGCTTTGTCTCTATAATAAATACAATTCGTTTCACATCTGTTTCTATGTGAAGCTTCTTAGCTCTTGAATAAATATCAACCAAAAGCATATTATCAAGTAAGAGGTTCTTAATAAAGTTATCTTTATCATAACGCTCCTTGTACGCAACTAACAGACTCTGAATCTGAAATGCTGCCATCTTTCCCACCATATATACATCATCTGTACTGCCTTTAGCCAGTAAAATATATTCAAGCTGGTTATCTTCGCTCACTTTAAAAAACTGAAAGTCTGAGACAACCTGACTATCTGCCTGAGAATCCACAAAAGCTAATACTGCTGCTTCATTCTCTTCAGCACCATTAAATGTCGATGCCAATACTTTACCTTCTGTGTCCATTACACACATATCAATTCTTGTTATGTTTTTAAGTCCTTCTATTGTATTAAGAAGTATTTGATTTGATATCATTCGCTTCACTCCCATATTTTTTAATCGGATATAGTTATATTAAACTATTTTGACAAAAAAAAAAAGAGGAAATACATATTTTTTATGTATTTCCTCAAAAATTCACATATTATTCACTAATTGAATTATAAATTCAAACTAGTTAGCAATTACCTGCTGTGTATCTTTATCAAAGATATGTAATTTTGATGTATCAATTGCAATCTTGATTGTATCGCCTGGTCTTGCTGTTGTACGAGGGTTAACTCTTGCTGTACAGTTGAACTGTTCAATATCAAAGTATAAGAATACTTCAGCACCAAGCATCTCGTATAATCTGATAGTAGCTTCGATTACGCTATCCTGTCTTGCATCGATAAATACTTCTTCATCATGGAAGTCTTCTGGTCTGACACCCATAACAACTGTCTTATCAATGTAGTCACCGTCGATAAGTGCTTTAGCTTTAGCTTCTGGAACTTTGATTGAATGAGCGCCGAATACTAATAATACGTC
>ENA-OPCN01001561-OPCN01001561.1-human-gut-metagenome-genome-assembly--contig:-NODE-1561-length-15099-cov-1.745347_pt1 | contig 15099 bp, 15 predicted proteins | sample MGYA00241567_ERZ501485 | MGnify/ENA primary metagenome ERZ501485 (study PRJEB25962, sample SAMEA2042579) | human gut metagenome | biome: human gut; feature: human-associated habitat; material: faeces...
GCTAACGCCGCCGAAACCGCAGAAAGCAATCGCCATCAAACCTGCCGTTACCAGCACAATCGGTGTTCCTTTCAATACGCTCGGAATGTTACAATTTTCAAGTTTCTCACGAATACCGGCCATCAGTACAATCGCAAGGAGGAAACCAAGTGATGCACCAATACCGTTTACGGTACTAGCCAGTACTCCATAGTTGTTCTGTACGCTGAGCAGTGCCACACCAAGTACCGCACAGTTTGTCGTAATCAGCGGAAGGTACACCAAGTGACTGATACAGAGCCGGCATCATTTTTTTCAATACCATCTCAACGAACTGAACCAAAGCTGCAATTACCAAAATAAATACGATAGTATTTAAATATACCAAATCATTTGGCAAAAGCAGGAAGTTATACAATAAACTGGTAATAAAGGAGGCAATCGTAATTACGAATACAACTGCACCGCCCATACCGGCAGCGGTTTCCACTTTCTTGGATACACCAAGGAACGGACAAATACCAAGGAACTGACTCAATACGAAGTTATTCACAAGTGCCGCCGTAAAAAGAATGGTAAAAATACTCATGCGTTTTCAACCTCCTTTTCTTCCTCGTCCTCTTCTTCTTTGTTTGTTGCGCTCGGCATTTTCAGTTTATTCTGAAGGGCAGTAAGTCCTGCCAGAACAAAGAATGCGCCGGGAGCCATAACAAAAATCGAGATATTTACTGCGCTTGGAAGGATTGTGAAACCAAAAATGGAACCACTTCCAAGGATTTCTCTAAAAATACCAATCAACGTTAATCCCATCGTAAATCCAAGACCCATACCAATTCCGTCAAATGCTGATGCAAGAACCGGATTTTTGGAAGCATAGGCTTCGGCACGTCCTAAGATGATACAGTTTACTACAATCAGCGGAATGTAAACACCAAGTGCCGAGTACAAGCCTGTCAAATATGCTTGTAACAATAGCTGAACAATCGTTACAAACGATGCCACAATTACGATAAATGCCGGAATACGAACTTTATCCGGTATAATCTTACGCAATGCTGAAATCAGCATATTGGATAAAATCAATACAACCGTTGTCGATAATCCCATGCCCAGACCATTCATGGCTGAGGATGTAACCGCCAAAGTCGGACACATACCAAGCATCATGACAAACGTAGGGTTTTCTTTGACGATACCGTTAATAAGGCGCTCGCCGCAAACATTTTTACTCATACTGACCAGCCTCCTTTCCGGATGCATCATAGAACAAGATTCCCTTTACCGCTCTCGTAATCGCACGGGAAGTAACCGTAGCGCCCGATAATGCCTGTACCTGGGTATCTGTTGTCTCATTTTTATTATACATTTCTTCCGATGTGCTCTCCGGTGCTTTGATTCCTTTAAAACGCGCCTTAAACTCATCGTTTTCACAGTTTGCACCAAGACCTGCCGTCTCACTCTCACTGGTAATCTCAATACCGGTAATCGCACTCTGTGCATCTACACCAAGAGCAAAACTGATTTTACCACCATATCCTTTGAGTGCGTTGGCAAGATATACTTTTCCGCCATTTGCCGTTGGATGTACTTCGGTAATCTCTACATATTCGGAAAGCAAATCGCCTTCTTTTACTTCTGCATTTGAAAGGTCATGCTTACTTAAATAAGCAGCCGCGCCGGATACCGCTTCCGCATCGTTATCCTTTACGGAATCTCCCTGTGCAACAACAACAGCGCAGGCCGCTTTATTAGTATCTGCTTGTGCACCCTCAATCTTACTCTTTGTCAGCATATAAACGCCTGCCAACACAACACCAAGAATCAGGGTAATCGCACATAAAATAATGGCGTCCTTCATCATACTGCTTTTCTTATCCATTTGCTTTGCCCTCCTTTCCAAATGCCTTTGGAACGGTATAGCGTTCAATCAATGGTACAAACAAGTTGCCGATAATGATGGCAAAGGATACACCTTCTGCGGACTCACCGAAGAATCGGAACAAGCCGGTCAAAAGACCAAGTAAAATTGCATAAATCACTTTACCCTTTGAAGTAATCGGACTCGTCACGTAATCAGTTGCCATAAAGAATGCACCAAGCATCAAGCCGCCACCGCAGAGTTCATACAAAAGCGGATAAGCAGCCGCACCGGCAATTACCATATACAAAATGTCAAATACGGCAAATGTTGCGATGTAAATAACCGGGATTTTCCAGTCGATAACACGACGGAGCAAAAGGTAAATGGCACCAAGCAAAAGTGCTGCTGTCGATGTCTCACCAATGGTTCCTGTCGTTGTTCCCAAAAACATCTTCAAAAGACTTGGGTAACCGCCTTCTTTGACGTCCATAAGCGGTGTGGCAGAACTTGCTGCGTCAACGGAAATACCGTATAACCAGTTACTTCCTTCTTTTACCGTAAAACTTGTCATAACGCTACTGAATGACAACATCAAAAAGCAGCGGCCGCCAAGTGCCGGGTTCATGAAGTTCTGACCCAGTCCTCCGAATAACTGTTTCACGACGATAATGGCAAATACACTGCCAAGAATACACATCCACAGATACTTTGGATTTCCCATCGTAGCCGGCAGATTCAATGCTAACAATAAGCCGGTCAAAAGGGCACTAAAGTCATTTGTTGTTACCTTCTGTTTCATCAATCTCTGCCAAATGTATTCTGCCAACATACAGGATACACAGCAGGTTAAAATTACTAATACTGCACTTAACCGGAAATTATAAATACCAATGATGGTAGCCGGCAATAAGGCAATTACGACATCTCTCATGATGGACTGCGTAGAAGAATGGTCACGTACATGAGGAGATGAAGAAACGTTCCATAATTTCTCTTCCATTGTTTCCTCCATTCTGCTGCTTTTGCAGCATATTTTCATAGCTAAACATGCTTATTTTTTTCTGTTCTGGTCCATAACCGCACGTCTTGCCTGTTTGAAAATCTGTGTCAGGCGTCTCTTCGCCGGACAAACAAATGTACAAGTACCACATTCATAACATTCCATACCATTAAGCTTCTGGAAGTAATCCAAATCATTGCGCTCAGCAGCCTGTGCCATCATCTGTGGCACCAGGTGGCTCGGACATACCGTCGCACAACGGCCGCATCGAATACAATTCGTCGGCTCAAATTTTTCAACTTCATCCTCGCTCATTGCCAAAATGGAAGAACTTGTTTTCGTAATCGGCGTGTTCAAATCATACATTGCCATACCCATCATCGGGCCGCCGGAAATCAGTTTCTTCGCATTCTCTTTGAGTCCGCCTGCTTCTTCTAACAGCTCGGCATGGCTCATACCAAATTTAACTTTATAATTCTGTGGTTCTGCCATCGCATCGCCGGTCAGTGTTACCACGCGGCTCATCGACGGTGTTGTCTTACATACGGCATCGTAAATAGCAAGTACCGTCTGTACATTATCCACGATACACCCCGCATCAGCCGGCAGCATTTTGGAGTTAATCTTACGTCCGGTCGTTACATAAATCACCTGACGCTCTGCTCCCTGTGGATATTTTGTTTTTAATACTTTTACCTCAATATCCGGATCGGAATCCGTGAGATACTGAAGTTTTGCAATTGCCTCCGGTTTGTTATCCTCGATGGCAATGACACCTTTTGCATTGTCAAACAAAGATAATACAACATGAAGTCCCTGAATCAAATCCTCCGGACGCTCTAACATCAAGCGGTAATCCGAAGTCAGATACGGCTCACACTCTGCTCCGTTTACAATGACATAATCAATTTCTTCTTCATTTTTCGGCGTAACTTTAACGTTTGTCGGGAATCCGGCTCCTCCCATACCGACAATGCCGGCATCTTTGATAATCTGACGGATTTCCTCCTTTGTCAACTGGGTGTAATCCCTGTCTGCGCCAAGTCCTTCAACCGGCTGATATTCCCCATCATTTGCAATTACAACGCAGGTTGCTTTTGCTCCCGATGACAAAAGTCTTGGCTCTACGGCTTTGACCTCACCGGATACAGAACTTACAATGTTGGCGGAAATAAAACCACTTGCTTCGCCAATAATCTGTCCCATCTTCACTGTATCACCAACAGCTACGACAGGTGTTGCCGGGGCTCCAATATGCTGGCTCATAGGAAATACAAGTTCCTCCTTCGCATCCATTTCACGAATTGGAGAATCCATGCTGAGTTCCTTGCCCTCATAAGGATGTGCTCCCCCTTTAAAGGTTGACTGTCCCAATGAAACTTCCTCCTTTACCGAGTTTTTGATACATATTTATCATTATAGCACATTCGACAAAAATGACAAGTTATCGTCTCAATTTTCAAAGTTTGTACACATTTTTTCCTTTTTTTTCCGTTTGAATATGTAAAAACAGCGCCACCCCGGATAGACCGGACCAACGCCGTTTCATTAACTCATTCGATTTCCCGGAAACATCTGTCTTTCTGCATGAAGATGGCTGTATTTTTCCTTTGTCGCCATCCCCCCGCGGATATGCCGTTCGGATTTATTTACATCAAGTATTTTCCTTGCTTTTGCAGCAAGGGAAGGATTAATCCTAAGTAACCGCTCCGTTACATCTTTATGTACCGTACTCTTGCTCACGCCAAACTGGCCTGCCGCCTGCCGTACGGTTGCCTTATTCTTTACAATATATTCAGCAATCGCCACCGCACGCTCTTCAATCGGTGTTTTTTGAATATGATATCCTTTCAAAAAAATCCCCCTGATTTGGTGTTTGTATAATCTATGCACCAAAGAGGGGGATTATTCGTCTATTTAGAGCAAGGCGTTCCTATACATAAATCTGCCATTCAGAATCTCCCTGATTATAGGAAGAAATGGCCTCAATCACCTGAAAATAATGCTCTTTTGCTTTCCAATATTTACTATGCAAAAGCGGAACACCTTCGCTTCGCCAGGAGTGGTCATCACTTGGTCCCCACCAGATAATACCTGTGATTTTTGCACCACTGTCCTTTTCTGTCATCAGAAGCATCATCAAATTATACCATTTTGCGATCTGATTTGCCTGTGATGTTTCACTTTGCACTTTATCCGTCAAATCCATTTCTGTTAACTGGATTTCAAAACCTGCCGCCTTAAACTTATCAATTGCATTTGTACCAATGGATTCTATATCCGGGTATCCCATATCCAGATGTGTCTGCATACCGACACCGTCACAAATAACTTCTCCCGTCGGATTTACTTCATCTTTCGTGTTAAAATATTGAACCATGGTAACAATTTTATCCGCCACCTGATAAGTATTATAATCATTGTACATCAGGCTCACCTTATCCGTCAGACCAAAGTCCTCCAAAATGGAATGTCCAATCGCAAATGCTTCTTTGATGTAAACCGGTGTATAAATTCCACTGTGTTTTTTCTCACTGTATTCATAGTCCGGATAATACACTTCATCCCAATAACTCTTTTCTCCACCATCGTTATTGTGTGTGTACTCATTTGCCATGTCCCAGTTGTCAATCACTTCGCGTCCGACATAAACGCCATCACTGTTTTTATAGGAATAAATATGCGTCATAACATTGCGCACCAGATACTCCAGTCGTCCATCCATAACTTCTTTCGAGACATATGCACCATTCTTGCTGAAATTTTCTTTGAAAAACCACTGTGGTGTCTGTTTATGCCAGACAAATACGTGAAAACGCATTTTCATTCCATTCTGATAAGCAACATTTATATACTTATCAATGGAATCCATATCAATAACCGGATATTTGCTGTCTTTATACTTATAGGTGAATTTCGCCGTATCGACATATCCTTCCGGGTTTGTATCTGAAAATGCAGGATTCCAGTTTTTCAAAAGACTGTCCGGTTTCATTTCATTTCCCATAGTTACAGAGTTATACTGGGATGCCGTGAAATTTACACAGTTTTTATCCGTCATCTGATTGCCAACAAGCGCATTTCCGACTTTACCAAACATGTCGCCATATGCACGTTTCAGAGAGCTGCCATCTTTTACATTGGTAATCTCACCAGCTTTTAATGTTATGGATTTTACCTCAATATAACCAACTGACGCCTGCATATTCTGTACGACAAGATACAAATCTCCACCTTCATATCCCGCAAGAGATAACTCGCCGGTGCGATTTTCATGCGCATCTGCAAAACCACTCCAGTCCCCATTTTTATTTGCTAATTTAAATCCTACAAAACCCGTCGATGTATCCGAAAGTATATTCCCATTTTTGTCATATACCTCCGTTGTTACATTCATTGTTGTATACTGTGATAAATCAACGCCCTCAATAAAATCATTCAACTTGTAAAAAGTACCATTCCACTGTCCGCTGTAAGCTGTCTCATTCTTCCATGTACCACCGGACAAATCAAGTTTTTTATCTGCGATTCCACTTGTAATCGCAGTCCCTGTAACATTTACATTTACGTAAATGGAAACCTCACGGTATGTCACATTATCAGAAGGGGTAAAGACCGCCATGTAATTTGCCCTGCCGGGGGTTGTAAGCATAAGTTCAGGATTTGCCCAATGAAAAGAACCGGAAACCGCTTTTCCTTCTGCATCTACGGCTCTTCCACCGGATAAGGCAACCTGGCTTAATTTCTTCCCGGTTGCTGCACCGGAGCAGGTAGGTTTTCTCTCGATTTTAACAATATTTTTCATCGTGTGAACCGGAATCGAAATTCCTTTAATTTCTGCAAATGTACTGTCTTTTGGAACAAACTTTACCGTTGCATGAGTTTTTCCCATTGTCTCAAGCGTCGTATCCGGCTGTTCCCATTCGTAAGTACCCTTAATTTCTGTACCGTTGCTGTCAACAATTTTTCCGCTCGAAACTGAAAGTTCGGATAATTTCTGTCCCACACTTCCCTGCGCTGCAAATGGCTTGCGCATAAGTGTGCTTGTGCCATCCGGTACCGGTGTTGGCTCCGCCGTTGGTTTCATGGTAGGTGTTGCCGTTGCCTGTACAGTTGGTAAAACGGTCTGTCCGCCAGTATTTTCGGGCTGCTTTGTCGGACTTACTGTCGCATTTGCAGTCGGTGCCACACCCTGCCCTTTGTTTTCTGTCCGGACATTTTTCACGACGACCGTAATAACCGTTTTTTTCTTTTTATTCGTCTTTGACCGCACGGTAATTTTGGCCGTACCCGCCTGACCGGCAGTAAGTTTTCCCTTTGACGAAACTTTTACTACCTTTTTCTTTGACGATTTGTATGTCACCTTTTTATACTTCGCCTTATTGGGCTTAACTTTAACGGATACTTTCAGTTTGAAAGAATCTCCTTTTTTCAATGTCAGCTTCTTTAATTGTTACTGATTTTACTTTTGCTTTTGCCTTTGCATCGGCTGACGCAGGCTCATTCAGTGAAAGTCCGGAAACCATCAGCCCCATCGCCGCAAAAAACGCCACAACTCTTTTTGTTGTCTGCTTCATAACAAAAACCTCCTTGTTTCATAACATCCATCATTATGGATATTATACGAAACAAGGAGGCAATAACGCAATGTATTATCCTAGCAAAAGACTACATTTTTAGACATGTTTATAAATCTTCATCCTCATCATAAATTTCATATTTTTTCGCTGCCTGTGCAATATTCAATGAATGGTCGGCCACACGCTCCAAGTCTACTAAAATTTCATTAAAGTATAAGCCCTGAACCGCTTCACATTTCATTTTGCTCAAGCGCTTACTGTTGGACGCACGCATCTTGTCAACCATCTTATCAATATCCGCTTCCAAATCATAAATAACGCGGTACAATTCTTCACTCGGATTTGAGAAATGCTCACATGCCAAATCGTAAATCTTATAAACTGCTTGTGACAATTCCTTCAAGTTCTTCAATGCCTTATCAGAGAACTTACGCTTGTCCTCTTTCATCTGCAGTGCATATCCCAGAACATTTTCCGCATGGTCGCCGATACGCTCCAAATCCGTCACAATATGATACAGATTACCGGCATGGGTCGCTTCTTTCTCAGAAACTCCAAGCTGGTTTGTACGAATCAGTGCTGCCACGATTTCTTTATTCAAAAAGTCCACTGCTTCCTCATTTCTCTCGAACTGCTCTTTGGAAATCGTCATATTTCCAAAATAGGCTTTTGTCGAAGCCTCCATATTTTCACGAACCAAAGAATGCATTCTGCCGACTTCCTGGTCAATCTGTCCAATCAAAACCGTACCGGACTGATAACCGGATTCATCAATATAATGAAGTGCTGCTTCCTCTTTGTCATCCTCACCGCGAATGACAAATTCAGAAATTTTAACCAGATATTTCGCACATGGCAAAAGAATCGCTACTGTCACAAGGTTGAAAATCGTATTGGCATTGGCAATCTGTCTGGTCGGATTTCCCGGAGCTGTATTTAAAATCCAATCGAAGATAACCGGGAAAATCTGCGTAAGTATCATGAACAGCACCATGCCGATACTCTCAAACAAAATAACGATAAAAGCCACACGTTTAGCATCTTTGCGTCCACCAAGAGAAGCAAGTGCCGGTGCAACACTCGCACCAATATTCATACCGAGCATAATGTAAAATGCCTGCGGAAATGCACCCGGGAATGCCATAACACCACTGAGTGCCAACATCTGTAAAACACCGACGGATGCCGATGCACTCTGAATAATAACGGTGAAAATAACACCGATAATAACGCACAAAATCGGATTAGAAAACTTTTGCAGCAAACTCTGGAACCAAACCTCGCCTGCTAACGGCTTCATTGCTGCACTCATCGTACCAAGTCCAATGAACAATACACCAAGGCTGGCAATAATCTGTCCTACATTTTTTACCTTAGGTTTTTTCGAAAACATGGTAATTGCCACACCAACGAACGCAATCACCGGCGCAATTTCGGAAATATTAAAGGCAATCAACTGTCCGGTAATCGTTGTTCCAATCTTTGCTCCCATCAGGATTCCGACGGAGCGCTCCAACTGCATCATACCGGCATTTACAAAACCAACTACCATGACACACATGGCATTGGAACTCTGAATCAGTGCGGTCAGCCCCGCACCTACCATCATCGCTATAATGCGGTTTTTGGTCAGTTTTTCAAGAATCTTTTTCAAGTAAGAGCCTGCTACCAACTTCAAACCATCGCTCATCAGGTTCATACCAAAGATGAACATTGCAAGGCCACCCGCCAAATTAATCACATTCCATATAGACATTTCATTATCCTCTCTCTACGTTTTGTAAAGTCATGTAAAATTTATGTGTATCCATGTAAAGCCCCTAACAACTAATATATCATTGTTAGAGGCTTAACTCAATAACTTTATTGTTTTTTTATACTTGCACGGGCAGGGCACTCAAGGAGCAAAATCTCTGTACCTGCAAACAAAGGGAATTCATCACCGAATTTCTTTCCTTGTCTCCCGCAGCATTTCCGCAGATTCATGAAGTCTTGATACCTCTTTTTCATCCAGCGAAATCGGAATCGTTGTCTCAATTCCTCTTGCTCCCACAATTGCCGGCATACTCAGTACAACATCCTCGAGGGCATACTCGCCATGCATACGGAGTGAAATTGGGAAAATCGATTTTTCATCCCGCACAATTGCCTGACAAATCCGCTTTACCACCATCGCAATTCCATAATATGTGGCATCTTTTTTGGCAATAATCTCATAGGCGCTGTTTTTTACCTGTTCCTCAATACTCTCGGTATTTCCTTCGTGATTATAGTGCCCCCGCATTTCACAAAAGGAATTTAACGGAACGCCCGACACATTGGCACTGCTCCACGCCGCAATTTCACTGTCACCATGCTCGCCAATTACAAAGGCATGCACGCTCCGGCTGTCAACTCCTAAATGCTGCCCCAGATGATACCGAAGTCTCGCAGAATCTAACACAGTTCCTGAACCGAACACACGGTGTTCCGGGAATCCACTGACTTCCATCGCAACCTGCGTCATAATGTCAACCGGGTTTGAGACAATGAGTAAAATCCCCTTGTACTCCTGTTCTTTTATCTGTGTCACAACATCTGTCATTATTTTTGCGTTTTTTTGAACCAAATCAAGCCTTGTTTCATTTGGCTTCTGATTGGCACCCGCCGTAATTACAATAATTGCCGCATCGCCTACATCTTCATATCCGCCCGCATATATTTTCATTGGACCGGCAAACGAGGCACCATGGCTGATATCCATTGCCTCGCCTTCCGCACGGTCTTTATCCACATCAATCAATACCATTTCCGAAAAAAGTCCGCTTTGCATAAGCGCAAACGCTGACGCCGAGCCAACAAAACCGCAGCCGACAATTACTACTTTTCTGACATTGACACATTCACACTTCTCTGACATAACACCCTCCATTTTTTACATAATAAATCCATAAGCATCTGCCACTGATTTTCTATTCTGTGTTATGCCCATAAATTGTTTTTTTATTCGTTTCGATGTGGTTTTATCGGACAGACGACACTTATTTTATCTATGTTATTCTGTTATACTTATGACTTGTAAATATAAACCAAATCCGCTATACTATTTTTATTAGGAAAGGCGGTGAAAGGATGGATGAAATGACAGATAAGGAATTAATTACCATACTCATTGACAAGTACACAGATTTACAACGCATTAAAAAAGCAAACAATGACACCCCAAACGAAGAGCTTGATTATCAAATCAAAACAACCACGGCAAAATTATCTTCCATGGGTATTAATGTTGAAGATTTGACCTTATAAAAAGCAAAATTTTAGATTATGAGTATAATAATACCCTCCATAGGAAATAGTATTTCTCATGGAGGGATTCTTATGAAAAAAGATAAAATGAAATCAAAAAATACGGATTATTCCTGTGACGACTATGACGATTTCTTCGAGGACGACATAGCCGAGACTGAATCGGACTACGACGACATTTCTGATTTTGAGCCGCCAAGAGATGTGCCCAAAAGGGAGGAATGATTCTTATTATATTTAGGACAGTGCAATATATGTTGATGCGACTTCAGCCTTTTCCAAGGAATAATATAAAATGTTCTTTTTCTTCCTATCAAATGCCTTTGAATATCCACCGGGAATGGTAGCGATATACGGTGTTTTATTTTTCCCCAGCAAATACTGTTTTATGCTGCCATTTTCCCCTATGCCAAAAAATGCATAATTCATCCAGTTTCCAAGTTCAGTAACCGGTGTCTGCCCCTGTCCCAGTGAAAAGTCGTTGTTCTCTCCATCCTTATCATAATCACTTATCTGCAATGAAAATTCCGGTGTGAATGCTATTTTATTTTCCACCCCAAACCGTTCTTTCGTTAATTTCATCGTATCCAGAATATCATTTCCTTTTTTCGTTTGTATATAAAACTCGCCGTCATCATAATACATTGATTTCGGATTGTTTTCGATTTTTTTCTGAGAAGCATACATTACCTCTACCGTTACACCCTTTATTTCTGCCTTTGCTAATGACTTTGTGTATTTTCCCTTTTCACTAACACTTTCCGTTTGGGCTGCATCTTTTGTATCCTGCTGTCCCACAGCATCGGTCAGACACGAACAGCCTGCCAGCAGAAAAACAACCACTGCTACTGCGCCCATCCATTTTTTATTTTTTCGATATGTCATAATATTCTTTACCCTCCTTCTTACACCCGACTCACCAAAGCAAAGTGACCCTGCCGCTAAAATTCTTTTATTCATGGCAAATCCCAAAAGTGCTCTTCCATAAACAGCACGAATATCTTTTCCACTTTTACTCATCACATACTCGTCACAGCTCATTTCCATATCTCGAATCATGGCAAAATACGAAAGCCAGACAAGCGGATGAAACCAATAGATGCACACAAGGAAAAAGGCAAATAACTGAATCCAATTGTCTTTTCTTGCAATGTGATGTTTTTCATGACACAAAATGAAATCTTTTTCTTCCTCCGGCAATCGGAAAGGAAGATAAATTTTCGGTCGAAATACCCCCACAACAAAAGGGGAAGAAATATTTTCACACTCCCATATGTTATCTTCTAACCGCACCGCCTTTTTCGTTCGTCTTTGCATTTGTATGAACGAGAAAAAATTCCACACCAGAAAAACTGCCATTCCCGCAAGCCATACATATAAGAAAATCTGCCAAATATTTTCCCAGTCAGAATTGTTTCCGGCATTCGTTACAAAAAAGTCACCTGTGGCATCTGACTTTATCCGCTCCGCTTGTTTTTCATTTCCCAATGTCTGCTTTTCTTTTATGGTCGTCCTGCCTGCTGATACCTCCGACAACTGTTCTTTCTCCGCAACAACTGTTGACTGCCCCGACACCGGAATCAACTCCAGCAAACGAAACATACTCATCGGTGAAGAAATGGATACCGGCAACACTAAACGCACCGCCACTAAAAGCCATAAAAAATACAAATACTTTTTAGGAAAGCGGTGTAGTAAAATCCGCAAAGCAAAAACAATCACAATAACAGGAACCGCCTGACTTCCCATGAAAAGAATTTTCTCAAAAATATCCCTTATCATCATTTCCTTCCTTTCTGCTATTTTTCATCACTATAACGGTCAATAATATCTTTAATTTTTTGTGCCTCCTCCGCAGAGATTTTCTTTCCACCTAGAAAAGCAGTAAGAAAATTTGGAAGAGAACCTCCAAATGTCCGCTCGACAAAATAATCGGATTCATCTCTCTGCACCCGCTCTTTAGAAATCAATACTGTTACAACTGCATTTTCATTTTTAATGTAACCTTTTTCTGACATTTTTTTAATCGTTGTATATGTCGTAGACTTTTTCCAGCCAAGTATTTCATTGCATAATTTCACAAGTTTGCCAGATGGAATGGGTGCATAATCCCATACAACTGACATAAAACGATAATCACTGTCGCATAATTTTAATTGTTCCATTACAGCCTCCTTTCGGTCTATAACTATAAACCTTGTGTTTAGTCTATAACAATAGACCTGTTTTGTCAACACTCTTTTTTAACAATAGAATTTGTTGCAACTCTCTTTTTCACGTGCTAAAATAATGTGTTATCAGGGCAGCCAAAGCCCCACAATACAAAAGGAGGAAGCAGACATGGCAAAAAGGAAATTATCATCAACCCAAATATGCTACCGCATTAGTCTGGCACTTCTTCCTATTATGCTTGGTCTTTCCCTTTTGTATCAGGCAGGGATTTTTATTCCTACTAAGATTTTTCCACCTTGCATGTTCCATGCTTTGACCGGTTTTTCCTGTCCCGGCTGTGGCAGTACACGTGCGGTTTCCGCTCTGCTTCGTTTTGACTTACTCACCAGTTTAAAACTTCAACCGGCAATCTTTTACTGTGCCCTTGTCTATACCGCCTTTGTCCTTTCTCATACGCTGGCATTGCTCATAAACGGCATAAAAAAGAAACACCCCTCTCTTTTCAAAAAGGGATGTTTTCTTCATCATTTTTCTCATTTTCGCGGTATGCACCTAAGCGCGAATATCCTTTATGTACTTGTTTGGATTTTCCTTGGTTTTGGTGTACTGCGATTTGGTTATGAATTGTGGCTGAGGCTTATCTGATTTTATCATAATGCGTTTACCATTCTACATCTTCCTCTGGTACACAATCCTCTATCGATGTTTCCAACCCTGTTCTCATTGATTCAACCATCCCTGGAATTGAGTTAAGATATACTGTTTCCTGCATTTGTAATATTAATTGCTGACATCATAATAATTCGCCTTACACTTTTCCATTTATTCTATGTTATCATATCTAACGATTTGCACTTTTTTATTTGTATCATAACACATGTCAAGAATAGATTCAATCAATAAAAAAGAAACACCCCTCTTTTTTTCAAAAAGGGATGTTTCTTTTATTACATATTAACAATTCTAGAAAAACTTTCTATATGTAGATAATGTTGATGCTGTCGTACACACCGCAATTACACAAAACACAAATATAATTGCACCAAGCGCACAGCCGATAATTGATGTAATAAATCCTGCTGTTGCCAGTCCTTTTTTCTCTGGTGAAAACATTGTCTTATAACGTGAATATAATACCAATGCTACAATAGAGCACGCAAGACTGATTACTCCCCAAACAAGACAAAAAAGGCAAATAGAAACAATACCAAGCACCAAAACTGCAATAGCGATACTATCTTTATTCTGATTTGGTACCTGCCCCGGATTTGGCTGATACGGATTTGGCTGACTCTGGTAACCATTATTATTCATCTGTTCATCCATCTTTTTCTCCTCCTTATCGTTTATTTATTTCAAGTGTAACCGAATTTCCGTTTCCTTGTCAAGGAGTATCTTTATTAACCTTCTGCGAAATCACACGTTCATAATCATACCCGGTGTCCTGCTGCCTCTCGACCGGTTTCAATTCAAATGCTGCAACCGCATTTTTCTCCAAGCAGAATGAAATTTCCAAGCAGTCATTCTCCGCTTTTACCGTCTGGGTTGTAATCCATGGCTTCGCCACTTCACGCAGCAAACTCACCTCATCTTTCGATGGATTTGCCGGCTCCCCAAGGTCGTGCCAGACTTTCAGTGGATTGCCATGCTCTTCATCTACAATTTTTACAAGATTGCAGTATTCTTGTCGTTCATAATTCTCCGGCAGATGAATGGTATAAGTGACTTCCTTCTTCTCGCCTTTTCCATCATTGTCCGGATTCCAGATAACACCATAATAACTGCCATCTTTCTGCTTTGTAATAAGCGAATCCTCAGAGCGGTGAATGCAGGTGCCGGTTAATTTTTTATAAAAAGCAAATGTCCAAAACGTCGGCTTTGGAATACAGCCATTTGCTACCAGTCCAAATCCACCATGAAACGGAGTAAACGGAACCCCCAGTTCCTCAAACACATCGCCAAATGTCCAATACGAATACGACGTGTGGCAATCCCCAAGTCTCGACAGCATATGCGCCACATACGCAGCGTTATAACAGGTATCGTGTACCGGTGCATTCGGAATATACGACGTGTTATATTCTGTGATATGAATATCTTTGCCGGCAAACTCCTCATAACTGTCCACAATTTCACGCGATTTTTCCAATCCAGAAAATGCATCGTCCGGATCATGTAAATCAATATAGCCATAATGTCCTACCCGATCCGGCACATAA
>ENA-OPCN01001569-OPCN01001569.1-human-gut-metagenome-genome-assembly--contig:-NODE-1569-length-14996-cov-1.967004_pt1 | contig 14996 bp, 10 predicted proteins | sample MGYA00241567_ERZ501485 | MGnify/ENA primary metagenome ERZ501485 (study PRJEB25962, sample SAMEA2042579) | human gut metagenome | biome: human gut; feature: human-associated habitat; material: faeces...
AACGTCTTACCTTGTTATACTCAAAATAACAAATAAATTTTTATTTTTATATGAAAACGCAGGAGGAAAAAAATAATGGGCAACGGAATAAAACCAACCGTGCATAGCCACTTTACACTTGGCGATATGGCGGCATATTACATGCTGGAAAAAGAAGATAATCAGATTGAGCTATTATTGCTCCCAACTCAAAAAGAAAAAGAATTAACAGAAAAACTAGATGCAATGCTTGACAGCAAATGCTTACACGGTGATAGTCTCATCCAGGTAAAGCTGCTGGATGACATCTATCCGGGGGCATACGGACCGGGTACAAGTATGCGAAACAGCGGGACAGTAGACGAATGCCGTTTTGAAAAGCAGGTACATAAAACCGAAGGTACAAAAGAAATCATAGAAACTTATCTTGAGGATGGCAGAGGCCACCACTTTGTCCACACACTGACATGGACAAAGGGAGAGTATGCACTTGGAAGCACAACTACGATAATCAATAATGCAGATGCTCCGACAACTATGGAGCTTCTGACGAGCTTTTCTCTTGGTTTAATTTCTCCATTTGAAGAAGCTGATGCATCGGAGTGTTTAAAGATTCACCGCATCCGCAGTAAATGGAGTGGTGAGGGTCGTCTTGTTACTGAATCTGTGGAGGATTTGCAGCTTGAGCCTTCATGGGCATATTGGCAGGTAAATTCAGCGCGTTACGGTCAGATCGGTTCCATGCCAGTCAAGGGATACTTCCCGTTTGGCGCAGTTGAAGACACAAAGGCTGGCGTTGTATGGGCAGCGCAGTTAGCGATTGAGTGTTCTTGGCAGATGGAGTTCTACCGCAGAGATGATGGTATGGCATTTTCAGGCGGTTTAGCAGACCGTGAGTTTGGACAGTGGATGAAGACCATTAAACCGGGCGAATCTTTCACCACACCAGAGGCGATTCTTACCGTTTGCTGCAGTGATGAGCGCGCAGGAAGTACCGTCGATTATGCATGCCAGCGACTGACTCAGTACGCACAGAAGTATGTAAATGCAGCGCCGGAAAGTGAGCAGCATCTTCCGATTCTGTTTAATGAATATTGCACCACATGGGGGCTGCCGTCCCATGAAAATATTAAAGGTATCCTAGAAGCAGTTAAGGGAAAAGGTCTTGAGTACTTTGTCGTGGACTGTGGCTGGTTCGTCGAGGAAGGTGTACACTGGAGCCGCAGCATGGGAGATTATGTTCCATCTGATCGTCTTTTCCCAGAAGGTCTTGGTGCAGTCAGCGACGATATTCGCAAGGCAGGCATGAAACCAGGTATTTGGTTTGAGATAGATAATGCCGGACCGAAATCCCACGTTTATTCCGAGCGTGAGGATCTGATGCTTCACCGTGACGGAAAGGTGCTTACGACAAAGGAACGCCGTTTCTTTGATATGTGTAACCCGGAAGCGATTGCCTACTTAACAGATAAGGTAATTGGACAGCTCAAAAAATACAACTTTGACTACATGAAGATGGACTATAACGACACGATTGGTATTGGCTGTGATGGTGCGGAATCACTCGGAGAGGGTCTTCGCCGTGACCGTGAGGCATCTGTTAACTTTGTGCGTAAAGTAAAGGAAGAGATTCCGGGAATTATTCTGGAAAATTGTGCATCTGGCGGTCATAAGTTAGAGCCACTGATGATGAGTGAGTGCAGCATGGCATCCTTCTCCGATGCGCATGAGTGTGAGGAAATTCCAGTTATTGCAGCAGCACTTCACAGAACAATTCTGCCGAGACAGAGCCAGATTTGGGCCGTTATTAGAAAGACAGATTCTGTTAAACGCATTGGATACACAGTTGCAAACACGTTTTTGGGACGTATGTGCTTCTCTGGTGATGTGACTGAACTGAGTGCCAAGCAGTGGAAGGCAATCGAAGATGGAATGGCATTCTATAAAAAGATAGCACCAGCAATTCGCGATGGTTATAGTTATATTTACAGCCATAAGGGCAGCAGTGATCGCCATCTGACTGGTTGGCAGGCAGTGATACGTGTACAGAGTGAGGAAGGAAAGCTCTATGAAGGCAAGCATGAAAGTGCATTTGTTACAGCGCATATCTTCCATGGCGAGATTCCAGAAAAGATAGTGATTGATTTGCCAGAGGGCTGCCCTAGCACGATTGCTGATATTTATGCGCCGACTGCAATTACCGCTAAAGTTGAGGGAAGACAGTTAATCATCACACCATCAGAGGAGATGGAAGCAATTAGTGTGCTGTTAAGAGGTAATCAGGATTGATCAATTTATTTTCAAAAGAACACAATAAGCGGACACGTTTTACCAGAATGTGCATTGGTGAGTCCATATTTATTTTAATGGATAAAAAGGAATATGAAAAAATCAAAATTTCTGATATTGTGAAAACTGCAGGTGTCTCAAGAATGACATTTTACCATTATTACGAAACAAAAGAAGATGCACTGTCAGATTATTTTCATGAGATTGTTGCTGGGTATATTCGGGAGTGCCGTACAGAAAAAATTGGTCGTTTCCATGATCGCAGCAGCATTGTACATGCGTTAAAATATTTTGATCAGTATGAGATTTTTATTTCAAAGCTGGTACAGGCAAAACTACAGTATATTTTGTGGAACGCCATGAATGATTATATGAGCAGACGTATTATGCCAAAGTACAAAATACCAGAATATGAATTGTATTTTTACGGTGGCGCGTTGCTCAACGTATTTTTAAAATGGCAGCAGGATGGAAAGAAAGAATCAGCAGAAGAAATTGCACAGACCATCATAACAAGTATGGGGCTAGAAAAAACTACTCAAGGAGTTGTTCAAGAATAGAAGGCAGACCAAGAGTAAGAATTGATTTTCGTGATGCTTGCTTGTCAGCAGAAGTTATGTTTGCCTGATTATTTGAAGATGTTTTATCCAGACAAATTGCTTCGTAGCAGTCTTTATCTAAAAGATCAAAAAGCATCTGACTAGAAGAATCTGGCACGTCAATAAAAGCTTCATTGGCAAAGCAAAGAGGCGGAAAGGCAAGACACCACCAGTTTGAGCCGCGTCCGCTTCCTATTGTCACAAGAAGTGTATCGTATACACCGGCTGGAAATTGATAGTTTCCATATGTTTTATAAGGAAAGAGATGGGAACCGAGTGTGCACGAGGCATATTTTTGTGCGCCATAATCAGACAGCACATAATTGCAGTAAGCATTTAAAAAGGGGAGGCTTTCACGCAAAAGCGTGAGTGCCTCTTCTTTTGTCTGTACAGTTGAAAGCACAGGAGAAAGAAGAGTAATCATTTTTTTACTCAGCTCATTTTTCTCATACTGGTCAATCGAAGAATCGCTGTCTGCAAGGACGCGAAAGCGTAAAAGTTTGTCAGAAAGCAAGGAAGAATCACTTTTCTGATAGGGTTGAATCAAGAAAACAAATGTGAAAAGTGTTGTAAGTGCTAAAAGAAAAATTGTGAGTTTTTTTCTATGTGTCATTTTGAAAATCAATACCTCCTTATCATGTTGTCTAAAGTATTAACCAAAATATGGAAAAATATACGAAAACCGCGAAAATCAAAGTGTTCTGGACACATTCCTTGACAAGGCTTTCAAAAACCGATATACTAACCGTGTGTGTCGTGTAGTCAGGATTTATAGCAAATCCGCACGGCAAAAAGACGCTGATGGAGACAGTAATCTAAGCATAAAGCAGGACAGCGAACCGCAAAGGATGAGAGGCGGATACTGCGGGCAAAAGATGAACATCACTCCGGAGTTGCCTACTGAAATGATAGACTGCCTGTTAATGGCAGAGTGCTAAAGTAAGTCAGGACGTTATTCCAACGTTATCGGAAAGCATATATCATACAGCGATGGTATACGCGCTGTAGCGTATGAGAAAGGAGAAAACTATGTTGTACAATAAGGTTCCTACAGACTTAAAGTTTGTGGAGAGGGAGAAGGAAGTTTCCAAATTCTGGAAAGAGCATCATATCTTCGAAAAGAGTATCGAGGAGAGAGAGGGCTGCCCTGAGTACATGTTTTATGACGGTCCGCCGACAGCAAACGGCAAGCCGCATGTTGGACACGTAGTAACCCGTGCGATCAAGGATATGATCCCTCGTTACAGAACCATGAAAGGATATCAGGTACCGAGAAAGGCCGGATGGGATACACACGGACTTCCGGTTGAGCTTGAAGTAGAGAAGGAGCTTGGTCTGGACGGAAAAGAGCAGATCGAGCAGTATGGAGTTGAGCCATTTATTGAGCGCTGTAAGGCAAATGTCTGGAAATATAAGGGTATGTGGGAAGAATTTTCCGAGACCGTTGGTTTCTGGGCTGATATGGAAAATCCATATGTAACTTATTACGATGATTTCATTGAGTCTGAATGGTGGGCATTAAAGACAATCTGGGACAAGGGACTGCTCTACAAGGGCTTTAAGATCGTTCCGTACTGCCCAAGATGTGGAACTCCGCTTTCAAGCCACGAGGTTGCACAGGGATATAAGGATGTCAAAGAGCGCTCTGCAATTGTGCGTTTCAAGGTAAAGGGTGAGGACGCATACTTCTTAGCATGGACAACTACACCATGGACACTGCCGTCAAACGTTGCACTTTGTGTAAATCCAGACGATACCTACTGCAAGGTAAAGGCAGCAGATGGCTATACCTATTACATGGCAGAGGCACTTCTTGAGAACGTACTTGGTCGTCTTAAGACAGAGGATGCGCCGGCATATGAGATTCTTGAGACTTATAAAGGAAAGGATCTTGAGTACAAGGAGTACGAGCCGCTGTTTAAGTGTTCTGCAGATGTTGCTGCAAAGCAGAATAAGAAGGGCTTCTTTGTGACATGTGACAGCTATGTTACTATGAGTGATGGTACTGGTATTGTTCACATTGCACCTGCATTTGGTGAAGACGATGCAAAGGTCGGCAGAAAGTATGATCTTCCGTTCGTACAGTTAGTAGACAGCAAGGGTGAGATGACTAAAGAGACTCCGTATGCAGGACTTTTTGTCAAGAAGGCAGACCCGGAAGTATTAAAGGATCTGGAAGCAGAAGGCAAGCTCTTTGCAGCACCGAAGTTTGAGCACAGCTATCCTCATTGTTGGAGATGTAACACTCCGCTTATCTACTATGCAAGAGAGTCTTGGTTCATCAAGATGACAGCTGTAAAGGATCATCTGATTGCAAACAACAACACCATCAACTGGATTCCGGAGAGCATCGGAAAAGGACGCTTCGGTGACTGGCTGGAAAACGTTCAGGACTGGGGTATTTCCAGAAACCGTTACTGGGGAACACCACTGAATATCTGGCAGTGTTCATGCGGTCATATGCATGCTATCGGAAGCAAGGAAGAATTAAAGAAGATGTCACCAGACTGTCCGGATAATATTGAGCTTCATCGCCCATTCATCGATCAGGTTCATGTTACCTGCCCGAAGTGTGGAAAGCCGATGACAAGAGTACCAGAAGTAATCGACTGCTGGTTTGACTCAGGATCTATGCCATTTGCACAGTATCATTATCCATTTGAGAATAAGGAAGTCTTCGAGAAGAATTTCCCAGCTGACTTTATCAGTGAGGCAGTAGACCAGACAAGAGGATGGTTCTATTCCCTGCTTGCAATCTCAACTCTTTTATTTGACAAAGCACCTTATAAGAACGTTATCGTTCTTGGCCATATTCAGGATAAAGACGGTCAGAAGATGAGTAAGTCCAAGGGCAACGCCGTTGACCCAATGGATGCACTGCGCCAGCACGGAGCAGATGCAATCCGCTGGTACTTCTACTCCAATTCCGCACCGTGGCTTCCAAACCGTTTCCATGATGATGCAGTAAAGGAAGGCCGCAGCAAGTTCATGGGTACTCTGTGGAACACCTACGCTTTCTACGTACTGTATGCAAACATCGACAACTTCAATCCGATGGAGCACACATTAGATTATGATAAGCTTTCCGTTATGGATAAGTGGATTTTGTCTAAGTTAAACTCTACGATTCAGACATGCGACAGCAGCCTGGAAAACTACAAGATTCCAGAGACTGCAAAGGCACTTCAGGAATTTGTCGATGATCTTAGCAACTGGTATGTGCGCCGCAGCCGTGAGCGCTACTGGGCAAAGGGAATGGAGCAGGATAAGGTGAATGCCTATATGACGCTGTATACCTGTCTTACTGAAATTGCAAAGGCAGCAGCGCCGATGATTCCGTTTATGACAGAGGAAATCTATCAGAATATCGTTGTAAAGGTAGATCCATCCGCACCGGAGAGCATCCATCTGTGTGATTATCCAAAGGCAAATGAGGCACATGTAGACAAGGAACTTGAAGCAGACATGGATCTTGTTTTAAAGGTTGTTGTTCTTGGCCGTGCATGCCGAAACAGTGGAAACATGAAGAACCGTCAGCCGCTTGCAAATATGTTTGTAAAGGCACCATTTACATTAAACGAGTTCTTTAAGGATATCATTGCAGACGAGTTAAATATTAAGGCAGTTACATTTACAGACGATGTACGTTCCTTTACTACCTACACCTTTAAGCCGCAGCTTCGTACAGTAGGTCCGAAGTACGGAAAGCTTCTTGGAAAGATCCGTACCGCTCTTTCTTCTGTAGACGGCAATGCCGCTATGGATGAGTTAAAGGCAAATGGTTCTGTTACCTTTGATTTTGATGGCGAGAAGGTTGTTCTTACTGAGGAAGATCTTTTGATTGATATGACACAGAAGGAAGGCTATGTAACAGAGAGCAATCAGGATGTTACAGTTGTATTAGACTGCAACTTAACACCAGAGCTGCTTGAGGAAGGCTTTGTAAGAGAGATCATCAGTAAGATCCAGACGATGCGTAAGGAAGCAGGATTCGAGGTAACGGATCACATCACAGTCGGCTACAAGGACAATGCAAAGATTGAGTCCATCTTCAGCAAGTATGCAGATGAGATTTGTGCAGATGTACTTGCAGATAAGCTGACAGATAGTGAGATCAGCGGCTACACCAAGGAGTGGAGCATCAACGGCGAGACTGTTGTACTCACTGTCAGCAAGGAATAAACCTAAGGAGGATGAAATGAAAACAACGATTGATAAGGCTGAGCTGAAAAAGCAGATCATCTACAACGTAAAGACCCTGTACAGAAGAACCATCGATGAGGCAACTCCGCAGCAGGTTTTTCAGGCAGTATCCTATGCACTGAAGGATGATATTATTGATCAGTGGATTGCAACTCACAAGGAGATTGAGCGCACTGACGCAAAGACACTGTATTATCTTTCAATGGAGTTTCTGATGGGCCGTGCTCTTGGAAACAACATTTTAAATTTATGTGCACAGAATGAGGTAAAAGAGGTTCTCGAAGAACTCGGTTTTGATCTGAATACTATCGAGGATCAGGAGCCGGAGCCAGCACTTGGAAACGGTGGTCTTGGACGTTTGGCAGCATGCTTCTTAGATTCTCTTGCAACACTTGGTTACCCGGCATATGGATGTGGAATCCGTTACAAGTATGGTATGTTTGCACAGAAGATCGAGGATGGTTATCAGAAAGAAGTTCCGGATAACTGGTTAAAGGATGGCTATCCATTTGAGATCCGCCGTGCTGAGTATGCTTGTGAGGTTAAGTTTGGCGGCTACGTAACAGTAACAAAGGACGAGACAGGAAGAGAGCATTTTGGACAGGCAGGATATCAGTCTGTTCGTGCCGTACCGTATGATCTGCCAGTTGTAGGTTATGGAAACAACGTTGTAAATACACTTCGTATTTGGGACGCAGAGCCAATCAATACCTTTAACCTGGATTCTTTTGATAAGGGTGATTATCAGAAGGCAGTTGAGCAGGAGAACCTTGCAAAGAATATCGTAGAGGTACTTTACCCGAATGATAACCACTATGCAGGAAAGGAGCTGCGTTTAAAGCAGCAGTACTTCTTCATTTCAGCTTCCTTACAGACAGCTGTAAACAAATATAAGAAGACTCACAATGGCGATGTTACAAAGATGTACGAGAAGGTTGCATTCCAGATGAATGATACCCATCCGTCTATGGCAGTAGCAGAGCTTATGCGTATCCTTATGGATGAGGAGAATCTGACATGGGAGGCTGCATGGGAAATCACAACAAAGTGCTGTGCTTACACCAACCACACCATCATGGCAGAGGCTCTTGAGAAGTGGCCAATCGAGCTGTTCTCACGTCTGCTTCCGCGTATTTACGGAATCGTTGAGGAGATCAACCGCCGTTTTGTACAGGAAATCGAAGCTACTTACCCAGGCAATCATGAGAAGATCGCAAAGATGGCAATCATCTATGACGGTCAGGTTCGCATGGCTCATCTGGCAATCGTAGGTTCCTACTCTGTAAACGGTGTAGCAAAGCTTCATACAGAAATTCTGGAGAAGCAGGAGTTAAAGGACTTCTACCAGATGATGCCGGAGAAGTTTAACAACAAGACAAACGGTATCACACAGAGACGTTTCCTGCTTCATGCAAACCCACTGCTTGCAAACTGGGTAACTGATAAGATCAGTGATGCATGGATCACCAACCTTCCGGAGATCTCAAAGCTTAAGCTGTTTGTAGATGATCCGAAGAGCCAGCAGGAGTTCATGAACATCAAGTATCAGAACAAGGTTCGTCTTGCAAAGTATATCAAGGAGCACAACGGAATCGATGTTGATCCTCGTTCCATCTTTGATGTACAGGTAAAGCGTCTGCATGAGTATAAGAGACAGCTCTTAAACATCCTGCACGTTATGTACATTTACAATGAGTTAAAGAGTCATCCGGATATGGAGTATTATCCACATACCTTCATCTTTGGTGCAAAGGCAGCAGCAGGCTATCGCCGTGCAAAGCTGACTATTAAGCTGATCAACTCTGTAGCAGATGTCATCAACAATGATAAGTCTATCAACGGCAAGATCAAGGTAGTCTTCATTGAGAACTATCGTGTATCAAATGCAGAGATCATCTTTGCAGCAGCTGATGTTTCAGAGCAGATTTCTACCGCATCTAAGGAGGCATCTGGTACTGGTAACATGAAGTTTATGTTAAATGGTGCAATCACCTGCGGTACACTTGACGGTGCAAACGTAGAGATTCTTGAGGAAGTTGGCAAGGACAACGCTGTTATCTTTGGTATGACCGCAGATGAGGTTATCAACTATGAGAAGAACGGCGGATATGATCCAATGCAGATCTTCAATGAGAATCAGGAGATTCGTCAGGTTCTTATGCAGCTGATCAATGGCTTCTATTCACCACAGGATCCAGAGCTGTTCCGCGATATCTACAATTCTCTGCTTAATACCTATAGCAGCGACCGCGCAGACACATACTTCATCCTCAAGGATTTCATGTCCTATCATGAGGCACATATGAAGATCAACGAGCTGTATCAGGATCAGACAAGATGGGCACACATCGTTATGATGAACACCGCATGCAGCGGAAAGTTCACATCTGACCGTACCATCCAGCAGTATGTAGATGATATCTGGCATCTGGACAAGATTACTGTCAGAAAGTAATCAGAATCAAATATAAGTAGTTAGGGGACACCTGCTTTTCCTGGGAGCTTGACAAGGTAACAGTTGAACTGTAATGAATTGGAAATATGCAGTGCGTGAATAAAATTGTGCAATGCAGAAAACAATAAGATAGAAGTTTAAATGCCATCGGGGGCAGGGAAATGCGGCGTTAAAAGTCACATTCCCTGTCCCTGCTTGTTTTATGAAAGGAGAAAATCATGAGAAAAACAGGACTTATTATTTTAATGACATCGGCAGCACTCTCTATGAGCGCATGCAGCAGAACTGAAAAGCCAGAGTCAACAAAGCCATCAGGCACAGTGGCAGTAACTGAAAAGGAAACCGTAAAGAAAACTGAGAAGGAAACTGAGAAAGCAACTGAAAAGAAGACAGAAGCGAAGACTGAGGAGCAAACAGAAAAAGAGACAGAAACAAAAGAGACGTTATCTGAGAGTGAATCAGAGGCAGCAGCAACTGATGAAAATGTTTTGCAGTTAGATGCAGAGCTTAGTGAGCTGTTAGATAAGATGTATGCAATCAAGGGACCAGATTTTGATGTGGAAACTGACACTGTTGATTTTGATGATGAGTATGCAGTGTCTTCCTATACAGGTCTGACAATGGATGATGTGAAAAAGCTTGATGCAGCCATTGTATCTGAGCCGATGATGGGTTCACAGGCATATTCACTTGTGCTTGTTCGACTTAAGGATAAGGCAGATGCAGCTGATATTGCACAGAAAATGGCAGATGGAATTAATCCGCGCAAGTGGGTATGTGTAGAGGCAGATGAGTTGACTGTAGTATCAAAAGATAATATTATTATGCTTTTTATGGCAGATCATGAGCTTTACAGCATGGACGATGCTGTAGCTGCGTTCACAGAGGTATGCGGTAATCCAGACAATACCTATCAGCCAAAATAAAAAAATTAAAATGTTATTTTCCGGACTTCCATTTTTATATTATTTCCTTCCGGCGGTGCTGGTGTGCTATTTTGCCGCACCGCGGAAATTGAAAAATGCAGTGCTTTTTGTGTTTAGCCTGATTTTTTACGGATGGGGAGAGCCGCGCTATATTGCGCTTATGATAGTGTCAATTTTTAGTGGTTTTGTTTTTGCACTTATGATTGAAAAAAAGCAGAATAAAAAAATCGGATTCATCCTCATGTGGATATCTGTGGCAGTAAGCCTGTCATTTCTTCTTATATTTAAATATGCTGATTTTTTAATTGAGAATGTGAATCAGCTGCCAGGTGTGTCACTGCCTCTTTCTAAGCTGTCTCTTCCAATAGGAATAAGTTTTTATACATTTCAGATCATCAGTTATACTGTAGATGTCTGGAGAGGAGATACTAAAGCCCAAAGAAACATTATTTCATTTGGAACATATGTATCGCTGTTTCCGCAGCTGATTGCGGGACCGATTGTGCGATACACGGATATTGAAAGAGAGCTGCAGGAAAGAAAGCATAGCGTCACACTTGCTGCATCAGGCATACAGCGCTTTTTGATAGGATTAAGCAAGAAGGTACTGATTGCAAATGTACTGGGAGAACTGACAGATATCTGTCTAAAAACATCGCAGCCAAGCATACTATTTTGGTGGATGTATGCAGCAGCGCTTGTACTTCAGATTTATTTTGATTTTTCAGGCTACAGCGATATGGCGATTGGACTAGGACGCATTTTTGGCTTTCAGTTTCCAGAAAATTTTAATTATCCTCTGATTAGCCGCAGCGTAAAAGAGTTCTGGCGCAGGTGGCATATCAGTCTGGGCAGCTGGTTTCGCGATTACGTTTACATTCCTCTTGGAGGAAGCCGCGTAAAGACTGGACTTTATGTGCGAAATGTCATAGCTGTGTGGATGCTTACAGGACTGTGGCATGGCGCATCATGGAACTTTGTCGTGTGGGGAGCAGGTTTTGGAGTGCTTCTTTTGTGCGAGCGCTTTTTATGGGGAAAATGGCTGGAAAGAATGCCGTCTATTATTTCACATTTGTATTTGCTTTTTATTATATTACTTAGCTTCATTCTTTTTTCAGCAGATACAATACCACAGGCTATGCAGCGAATAGGCGGATTGTTTGGCGCAGGAAAATTGCCAGTCATATCAGTACAAAGCGTGTATTATTTAAGAAGCTACGGGCTGCTGCTTATTTTTGCAGCAATCGCAGCAACACCGCTGCCAGTGACAGCATTTAATAGATTTATGAAAACAAAGGCAGGAAGTATTCTTAATTGGGCGATGCCGATTGTGCTTGTAGGACTGCTTTTGCTGGCAACTGCCTTTTTGGTGGACGGCTCATATAATCCATTTTTATATTTTAGGTTTTAAGCATTGGGGAGAGTTTATGATAAAAAAAGAAAAACAACATGCTATTGTCACATTGCTTATAACAGGACTTACATTTGGAATACTTTGCCTTGCAGCATGGTTTCATACGCCAAATCAGATATCTGTCTCTGAGCGAAGACGTCTGGCGCAGCTTCCCGCGCTTACAAAAGACAGTGTGGGAAAGGGAAACTTTATGAGTGGCTTTGAGCGCTACAGTCAGGATCAGTTTCCATTTCGTGAAGCATTCAGAAAGCTAAAAACAAAAGCAATGTTTTCTTTGTATCAGCAAAAAGATGTTCATGGAATTTATGTTGCAGACGGCTATGCAGCATCAATAGAAAGTGAAATCAATGAGGCTTCCGTGTCACATGCAGTTAATGCATTTGAGCATGTCTATACACAGTATTTAAAAAATGGCAGCCATGAAATTTATGCGGCAATAGTACCAGATAAAGGATATTATCTTGCAGCGAAAAATGGGTATCCAGTGATGGATTACGATAAGTTTTTTAAATACTTTGAAAATGGGATGCCATATGCGAAGTTTATTGATCTTACACAAACGCTGTCTCTTGAGTCATTCTATTTTACAGACAGTCATTGGCGCCAGGAATCACTGATAGAAACAGCCAACCAGATAAAAAGAAATATGAAAAATGATACTTTATCAGATGACTATGATATTTGTCAGGCAGCAGATTCTTTTTATGGTGTATACAGTGGTCAGGCGGCACTTCAAGTAACACCTGACAAGATTATGTATATAGACAGTGAAATCATTTCACAGGCACAGGTTTATAATTATGAGACGAAAAAGACAGGCGGTGTTTATGACTGGGATAAGTTAACAGGCTATGATCCTTATGATTTTTTCCTGTCAGGTCCATCAGCACTTCTTAGGATTGAAAATCCTAAGGCAGCGACGAAGAAAAGTCTAATCGTCTTTCGTGATTCATATGGCAGCAGTTTGATTCCTCTTTTAATTGATTCCTACAGCAGTATAGTAGTTGTAGATCTTCGTTATATCGCGCAAAAAAAACTTGGAGAATTGATTGATTTTGAATCAGATGAAATATCAAATGCAGACGTGCTGTTTTTATATGGAACTATTTTATTAAATGACAGCAGTACGATTAAAAAATAAAAAAATCCAATAGGCGGAATATTTATCCGGCCTATTGGACTTTTTAATTTATTGATAATCAAAAATCCATTCCAAAAAGTCAATGGAAGTCTGAAGTCTTGACGTGTTGACAGCAATGCCAAGGTAACATGGTGTACCTAACAGACAATTTTTATTTACGATACGAGTATCACTAACGTCTATTGCGGCTGCGTACTGGCCAAGAACATTGCCTGCTTCATCAGTGCGGCTTAAGTAAAGGATACGATCCTGTTCCTTTAAGTACTGGAAGAATGCTGGCGGAAGTGTTTCCTCAAGATCGGCAAATAAGGTATTATCTTCCTCACCGACACCATAATAATTGACAAATGCAGTATTGCCACCGAGTACATCAAGATCGTGAGCGGCTGCCATTGCCATTACCTTCATCATAGAGGTATAGGAAGCCTCGTCTGATCCGCTAAAGTCAAGATATTCTGTCAGATTAAAGTTGATCTGATAGTCTTTAAGACTCATATCCTCATATGCGGCAAATTCTTTTTCAAGGGAATCAACATCAGCATTATCTGATAAGTAGTTGTTATAAACATGAACCTGCACGATAAATGGACGGCTGTTTCTGATTACGGACATGGTGATACTAATCACAATGGCGATCACACCTATGATCACAAATACTGGAACCTTATAATAGCTCCAGAAATATTCCCATCCATCCTTAAAGCCCATCGACTTCATTTTGGCAATTTCAGATTTAAAACTGTGCTTTTCACTTTTTACCGGGTTAAATTCCTCCTTTTTGGGTTGTTTTTTGCTTGGGTCATCTGCTTCAATTCTCATATTTTAATCCATGCCTTTCTGTGGTATAAGAAGTATGATACTAGTGTAACACAGTTTTTGCGATATGGAAATGAAAATAGTATGATTAGTATAAAATAATCATAAAATCTGCATCATTCGTTTGCATTTTTAAGAATCCTCATATATAATAAAACCTATGAGCGGCAAATAAAAAATATAGCCGTCCGGGAGCGTCTGCGTGATCGCAGCGCAATATGTGAAAAAGGAATAGAGGTACTTATAATGGGAAGCTTGTTTAATCTTGACAATCCAATTTGGCGGTTTATGGGAAAACTCGTAGATGTGTTTATCCTGACACTTTTGTGGGCTGTCTGCTGTATCCCGATCATTACGATTGGACCAGCATCAACTGCGGTGTATTATGTAACACTGAAACTTGTGAGGGATGAGGAGTCGTACACAGTAAGAAGCTTCTTTAAGTCCTTCAAGGAAAACTTCAAGCAGGGAAGTGTGATCGGTATCATCATGACACTGCTTCTTGTATTCTTCTTGTATGATATTTATGCATACTTCATGATGGGTACACAGATCAGCCGTATTCTTGGAATTGTATTCCTTGGAATTTTCTTACTGTATCTGATCACACTCGTTTATGTATATCCGCTTCAGGCAAAGTTTTACAATAAGATTCGCTTCACACTTAGAAATGCACTGTTCATCGGTGTAAAGCATATCTTCCGCAGCCTGGCAATGATTATTATTGCAGTAGCTGTTATCGTGGGATGTCTGTTCTTCCCACCATTGATCTTATTAAGCTATGGTCTGATTGCATTTTTACAGTCATACTTCTTGGTAGTAATCTTCGATAAGTATATCCCGAAGGAAGACGAGGCAAATGGCGATTCTGTAGTCGCAGAGGCTAAACGTGAGTTAGAGGCACAGGAAGCAGAAGAAGGCGAGCAGGTTCATATCGTTATGACCCAGCAAGATCAGCAGCCAGCAGATACACAGGTCTTCTCAAGAGAGATGTTTGCATCAAGAGAACCTAAAGAAGAAACAGACAGTGTAGACACGCAGGATAATAAAGAAGAAGAGCAAAAATAAAAGTAAAAGTGAGGCAGTTGGTGAAAACCAGCTGTCTTTTTTTTGCTGCAATTTACGGATAAAATAATATACAAGCCCTAAGGTGAATGGATTTCACGAGACGGAC
>ENA-OPCN01001572-OPCN01001572.1-human-gut-metagenome-genome-assembly--contig:-NODE-1572-length-14953-cov-4.047322_pt1 | contig 14953 bp, 16 predicted proteins | sample MGYA00241567_ERZ501485 | MGnify/ENA primary metagenome ERZ501485 (study PRJEB25962, sample SAMEA2042579) | human gut metagenome | biome: human gut; feature: human-associated habitat; material: faeces...
TTTTAAGATGACCGAAGCACTCGGAATCTTGATACAAGAGCAAAGGATAGGTTAACTATGCTCAGTATCAAGGTATGCAAAAAATATCTTGGGAAATATGCAGAGAAAATGAATGAAATAGAAATCGAAGAGATAAGAGATTTCTTATATTCTCTTGCGCACACATTTGTAGAACATTATGAACAAGAAAAAAAGGAGGATAAAGATGCCTAAAGCTGTTATATATTGCAGAGTTTCAACAGAAGAACAGGCTAAACACGGTTATAGTCTACAGCAACAGCAAAAAGAATGTACAGAATTTGCCATAAAATCCGGTTATGAAATAGATGAGATTTTTGTCGAAGAAGGGGAAAGTGGCTGCAACCTTAATAGAACAAAGCTAAAAGAAATGTTTATTTATTGTAGCAAAAATAGAAAGAATATAGACGCACTTGTATTTTGGAAATGGGATAGACTTTCAAGAGGCGAGCAAAGAGACTACTATTTTTTGAGTGAGTTTTTTAATAAAAATAATATATTTCGAGATATTAAATTATTCTTGTAAATACTATTATAATTCATAGCAATATGTATAACTATCCCCACTACTTCGGAAACTGTTGTTGCTACAATAATGCCTTTTAAATCATTATTTGCATCCCTTACATAAAATATTATTACAAATAATACTAATGCAATAAAATATGGTATTATTGATTTAATTATATATGGTATAAGAGTTTTTAGGTAGGGGATAACTTTAAAATTATGCTTCCCTACTCTCTTTTCCTTTTTTCGCCAAATAGTTTTAATATTCTTTTCTTTAATTGGTATGTTTTCATTAATAGCAGTGATTAAATAATTGTTATGATTATTTTCGTTTTTTAAGCCTTCTAGCAATCTTTTAAATAAATCTATACTAATTGCCTTAATATCTGGTAAAACACTCTTAAAATTGGTATTAAATAAAGAATTAAATACTTTATTAATTGTTTTTTCTCCAAAACTATAATCATCATTTACTCCGAATATAATAGATGTACTATTTTCTATAGCATCTAGACCACATTTAGCAATATCATCTCTAGTTGTATTTATTATATCATCTACAAATACAATAGATTTTATTTCTAAATTTTTATCTTTAATATAATTTTCTAAATCAAATAAATAATCATATGTATGACCATTTACTATTCTTATATTACTTAAATTTAATATATTTGCTCCTTTATTGCATACAAGTATATTACTAAATACTTCCTCTACTCGGTCAATTGCATTTTTTAATTCTTCAACATTTTCATTATACCAATTTATTACTACTAATATATCTTTATTCATTTTATAACACCTATTTTATTTTATCACTATATTTAATTTTAGTCAAAAAGAAAAGAAGCAGCAGCTTCTTTAAATTTCTATTTCTTCACCATCAGCACAGATGCAACTGGATGTACTAGAACTAAGTACTTCGCCACCTGGACAAATATTTTGACATGTGTTTTCAATTATGTCATCAGAAATGTTTCCCCATATAGAATCAGTTAAATTTTGAATAAAATTATATGCTTTAAATTTACTAATTTTATCCATTAAATTAGTTGTTATTGTTAATGAATCTTCTTCAGTTACATTTTCAATATCAATGGCATTATTATAATTTTTCTTAGTAACTAGATTATTACCATATTTGCCATTATTTTTAATATCTAAAGTAATACTATAGTCATTATATGATAAATTTAATTTTCCAGAAATTTCACTTGTTTTATTTTTTTCATCTGATGTTATAGTTAAATTACCATTTGTTTTGATGTTTTCTGAATTTATTTTAATTTCAATATTTGATGTATTTTTCTTTTCACTGTTTATTGTAATATCTAAACTCATGTCATTTGTAGTATAAACAAGCATTGCTTTATTATCTGATGTTTCTATTTTTGCTTGAGCTGGATTATTATTTTCATCTTTTCCATTAATTACAATTTTTTCTTTTGTTACTTCAACTTCATATTCGTCTTCATCACTAGTTATTTTATATTTGTTTTTATCAATTTTTACACCTTTAATTTCACTTTCATCACTTTTAATAGTGAAGTTTTCTACAGTGTTATTAAGCATTTTAACTTCAATAGTAATTTTTACATTTTCTAAAGTTATAGCATTATTTTCATTTATGATATCAGATAATACTTTATCTTCATTAACTAGTTTCATGAATTTATCATTGATTTTGTCTTTATTTGTGTCATTAATTTCATATGTATAAATAACATTTAAACCATTATATTTTGTATTCAAATTTGCTTCTTTTAAAGATTCGAATAAATATTTTACAATATTATTTGCTATAGATTCAATGTCATATTTAGCATAAGATTTTAATTTTTCAGTGTATTCATCTACATTTCCAAATAAATCTTCATCACTTTTTGTAGTTAATACTTTATTAATTATATCCTTACTATCAATGTAGATTTTGTTATTATCAATTGCAAGTGTACCTGTTAAAGTACCTGTGTCTTGTTTTAGACTTATATCCATATCAAGATAATTGTTTTTTAGGCTTTGATTAGTTTTTAAACCAATTTCTAAATTATTTAAATCTTTTAATTCACTTGATGCAGTAGTTAACTTAATATTTGAATCATTAATTACATCGTATTTATCAATATTATCTAAATAATCTTTGTTAATTGTTATTCCTTCAAAAACTTCATTTATAAAGGTATTAATATTTTTAGAACTTTGATCTAAAAAACTTGATGCAGTATATTTATTTTTAATAAATAGAAAGCTTCCGATACTAAGTAAAAGTATAATTAATACGATAATTAAAGTTATAACTAGTCCTTTTTTACTTTTCTTTTCTTTAAAGTCTTCAAAATCTAAGTTATTTGTTTCTTCTTTGGATAGGTCTGTACCTATGCCACCAATACTGTTTAGATTGGCATCTGTATCATTATTTGTTTGACCTTCTGCCTTGTTTTCTGAAGTATTATTTACTACTTCAGGTGTTGGGTTATTATTTATACCCATTTCATTTTCATTTTTTAATTCTTCATTCATTTTTTTCAACCTCACTACTTTTATTATATTTTACATTATATCATTATTTGACAAAAAAATAAAGACTATTTTTAGTCCTTATTTCATGTATTTATTAAAATTCTTAAATTCCTGTGAGTCTTCTAAGTCAGTTTGAGCTAGATCTTGAAGCAATGCTTTTTGTTTTCTATCAAGTTTAGTTGGAATAATTATATTTACTACAGCATACATATTTCCTTTTGATATTGAATTAGGCAGTTTAATGCCTTTACCTTTGATTTTAAGTTTTGTATAATTTTGGGTACCCGCTTTAATTTCAAGTATGATATTTCCGTAAAGTGTAGGTATTTCTTTTTTACATCCAAGTGTGGCATCTGTAATAGTAACTGGTACTTCAAGATAAATATCTGCTCCATCTCTTTCAAATAATGGATGTTCTTTAATTTTAAATTCTAGGAACACATCACCATTTGGGCCTCCATTTAAACCAGCATTTCCTTTACCAGAAAGTCTTAATTGATATCCTTCATCTACACCTTCTGGAATAGTAACTGTTAGTGTTTTGACTTTTTCTACGACACCTTTACCATGGCATTCATCACATATTGTTTCGTAAGTTTTACCACGTCCTTTACAATCTGGACATGTTTTTTGTGTTTGCATATAACCAAATATTGTTTGGGCTTGTTCTAATACTTTGCCTGCTCCACCACATGTACGACATGTTTTTTCGTTAAATCCACCTTTACCTTTACATCTTGAACATTCACTAGTTAGGTTTAATTTAACATCTTTCTCACAACCGAAGGCTGCTTCTTCAAATGTTAGATTTAGAACTACACGAATGTCTTCGCCTTTAGATGGACGTGATGATGTTCTTGAAGAACCACCGAAGCCTGAAAAACCACGGAAACCTCCACCAAAAAGATCACCAAGAATATCTTCTAAGTCAATATCTCCCATGTTGAAGCCTTGGAAACCTGTGCCTCCGCCAGATCCACCATTTTCAAAAGCTGCATGACCAAATTGATCATATTGACGTCTTTTATTTGCATCTGAAAGTACAGCGTAAGCTTCACCAATTTCTTTAAATTTTTCTTCAGCACCAGGTTCTTTATTAATATCTGGGTGATATTGTTTAGCAAGTTTTCTAAATGCTCTTTTTATTTCTTCATCTGTAGCAGTTTTACTAACTCCTAAGACTTCATAATAATCTTTTTTATTCATTTTTTACTCCTTTCCGGCGATAGTGATGTTATCTAAAAGTAGTGATGGCGTGCTTACACTTAAACTAAATTTAGATAAATCATTACCAACTTCAATTACATTTGTAAATACTTCAAAAAAGTTAGTGGATAATATAATCATATTTAATCCTTTAGTTATCTTACCATTTTGAACTAGTAAACCTTCAGCTTGAACTGATATATTTCCAGTTTTTTTATCAACTCCGGCATGAAAACCATAAGCTTCATCAATTATAATGCCATTGTTAAGTTCTGTAACTAGTTCATCAAAGGTTTTATTTCCTTTTTCAATATATAAATTATTAACTCCATTTGCATTACCAGTTGCATCTTTTTCTAATTTCATAGCATATTCAATATTATTTATTTCTTTAACAAATATACCTTTATCAACTAAAACTTGTTTCTTTTTTAAAGTTCCTTCACTATCAAAATTTGAATTAAGTATTCCATTTGGTGAATCTTCAATAATAGTGATTTTATCACTAAATATTTTCTTATTTAATTTATCTGATAATACAGATTCGTTTAAATATATACCTTTACTTTGAAATGATGCACTAAATGTAGATAAAATGCTAGCAACTACATTATTTGCAAGAAGAACTTTATATTTTTTTGTTTCAACTGATGTACTATCTAGTTTAATTAATAAGTATTCTAACTTTTTAAGTAAATATTCTTTAAATTCATTAAAGTTATATTCTTTAGTATAGTAAGCAATGTAAAGTACTCTGGTTTGATTATTTTTTTCTACTGTAATTGAAACACCATATGAATTAAGATATGTTTCATCTTCCATATCACAATTATTTAATTTATTAGTAATAAACTTACCAATTTCAGCGTGAGAATAATCTGCTTCAATAGTTTTAATGCAAGAATATTTATCTTTCAAATTATATAGTGATAATAAGTCTTCTTTAACTTTAGTATAATTTATCTTTTCATAATCTTTTACTTTATTTTTGATATTACCAGAACATAATTTATTACTATTTTTATTGTCACTTGTATTAAATATTTCTTCTAGAGTATTAATAATTTCATCAACATTTTTAATGTTTTCTGTAACTATTTTAACACATCTATTATTCTTTATAGCTTTAATAATATAACTTGTAACATTAGTTATTTGAAATAATTTAACTTTATCATTTAATGTACTTATATCGGTAGAATTATTCTTTTCTTTAAATATTTCAATATCAATATTATGTTTTTTACCAAGTTCAATTAATTTATTCACTTTTTTCACCTCCGACGAGTATGTGACTTACCTTTATACGTGGCATTCCAACATTAACTGGAACAGATCCACTGATAGAACCACACATACCTTGACCGAGTGCTAGGTTATCTCCTACCATTTCTACGCTTGCAAGTATATCCTTACAATTGCCAATTAAACTAGCAGATTTAACACATTCAGCAAGTTTTCCATCTCTTATCATGTACGCTAAATCACAAGCAAAGTTAAAATCTCCAGTTTCTGGTGAAACACTTCCTCCGCCCATTTTTTTAGCGTATAGTCCTAATTTAATATCTTTAATCATGTCTTCAAATGTGTCTGTTCCTTTTTCAAGATAAGTATTATTCATTCTAGAAGTCGGAGCATATATATAACTTTCTCTTCTAGAACTTCCTGTTGGTTTCATATTCATCTTATGATTGTTTATTTCATCAATTAAATATCCTTTTAAAACACCGTTTTCGATAAGCACATTTCTTTTAGTTTCTCTGCCTTCATCATCAATCTTAGTTGTTCCCCATTCGTTAAATATGGTTCCATCATCAATAATACTAACTTTTTCATTTGCTATTTTTTTATTTAAATCATGACTTAAAACTGATATACCATCCGCAACAGAAGTTGCTTCCATTGCATGACCACAAGCTTCATGGAATATTACTCCCCCAAAACCATTTTCAATTATAACTGGCATTTCACCGCCTGGACAAGGTGATGCATATAGTTTATCTATTCCTTCTTTAATAAGTTCATTAATTACTTCATCAAATTTTATTTCATCAAGTAAATCTAGACTAGTAGTTTTACCTAAAGAATAAGAAATATTACATGCTTTATCACCATCTTTAAAACTTATGATAATATAAAGTCTTGTTCTTTCTCTTTCTTCATTTTTAAATAAACCATTTTCACGAGCTATTGTAACATCTTGTTTAACATTTTGAAGTGTTAAATTTACTTGATTTATTCTTCCATCTTTACTTCTTATTTTCTTATCTAAATTATTAAATAAATCTTTAATATCATCATTTGTATAATGTGTTTTATGATTATTTTTATATTTTTTTAATCTTTTTAAAGACACATAACTATACACTACTTTATCTTTAATATTACTTTTTAAAGTATCTATTGTAGAATTAATACTTTTCTTACTAAAATCGTTAGTGGCAGCATAATAAACATTATTATCTTTAGCAAGTCTAAGTCCAAGCCCATTTGAATAGTTTACACTATAACCATCTAGATTACTATCAATATAATTAAATACTGTAGTCTTTTTATTTTCCATGAATATTTCTGCAAAGTCACCACCAGTTGATAGCATATCTTCTAAGATACTTTCTAATCTATCTTTTTTCATATTTCTCCTTTAAACGGGTAAAAAGAGAGTTAAGACGCTCTCTTTTATCCTTTAATTTTTAATTATTTTTCTTCGTATGTGGCATCTTCAACTTTTTCATGGTCATCACTACCACTATTAGTGTTACTTTCATTATTTGCATTATCTTTAGCTGCTTGTTCATATACTTTTTGAGCTAAATCCATTGCAACTTTATTAAGTTCTTCGCTAGTATTTTTTATAGCATCGATATCTGTTCCTTCTAGAGCTTTCTTAGCTGCTTCTAGTTTTTCTTCAGCATTTTTCTTATCATCTTCAGTTATTTTATCACCTAAATCAGATAGAGCTTTTTCTGTTGCAAATACAATACTATCAGCATTATTTCTTACTTCAGCTTCTTGTTTTCTCTTTTCATCAGCTTCTTTATTAGCTTCAGCTTCTTTCATCATCTTATCAATTTCTTCATCAGAAAGATTTGTTGATGATGTAATTGTAATTGATTGTTCTTTATTTGTACCTAAATCTTTTGCAGTAACATTAACAATACCATTAGCATCTATATCAAATTTAACTTCAATTTGAGGTACTCCACGTCTTGCTGGAGGTAAGTTTGTAAGTTGGAAGTTTCCAAGTGTCTTGTTATCACTAGCCATTGGTCTTTCACCTTGTAATACGTGAATATCTACAGCTGGTTGATTATCTACAGCAGTTGAGAATACTTGAGATTTACTTGTTGGAATTGTTGTATTTCTTGGAATTAATACTGTCATAACGTTTCCTAGAGTTTCAATACCAAGTGATAATGGTGTAACGTCTAGTAAAACAATATCATCAACTTCACCAGTTAAAACACCACCTTGAATAGCAGCACCCATTGCAACTACTTCATCTGGGTTAACACTCTTATTAGGTTCTTGTCCAAGTTCTTTCTTAACAAGTTCTTGAATGTATGGAATACGAGATGAACCACCAACTAAGATTACTTTATTAATATCTTTAGCAGTCATATTAGCATCTTTTAATGCTTTTCTAACTGGTTCAAGTGTTGAATCAAATAAATCACGACATAGATCTTCAAATTTAGCTTTTGTTAATGTCATATCCATATGAACTGGTCCTTCATCATTTTGAGCAATGAATGGTAAGCTAATTTGAGTTGTAGTCATACTTGATAAGTCTTTCTTAGCTTTTTCAGCGGCATCTTTAATTCTTTGCATTGCCATAGTATCTTTACTTAAATCAATGCCATGATCTTTTTTGAATTCTGATACTAAATAATCAGTAACACGAGCATCAAAGTCATCTCCACCTAGACGATTATTACCACTAGTTGCTTTAACTTCAAATACACCATCACCTAGTTCTAGAATTGAAACATCGAATGTTCCACCACCTAAGTCATAAACTAGAATAGTTTGTAATTTATCTTGTTTATCAAGACCATATGCAAGTGCTGCAGCTGTTGGTTCGTTTATAATACGTTCAACTTCAAGGCCTGCAATCTTACCAGCATTTTTAGTAGCTTGACGTTCAGCATCATTAAAGTATGCCGGAACTGTAATAACTGCTTTAGTTACTTTTTCTCCTAAATAACTTTCAGCATCTTTCTTTAGTTTTCCTAGTATTTTAGCACTAATTTCTTCTGGAGTCCATTTCTTTCCACCAGCTTCCACTTTTTCACTAGTACCCATTTTTCTCTTTATTGAAGAAATAGTATTTTTAACATTAGTTACGGCTTGTCTTTTTGCAACTTCGCCTACTAATTCTTCTTCTCCTTTAAATGCTACTACTGATGGAGTTGTTCTATTTCCTTCAGCATTAGCTATAACCTTTGGTTCTCCCCCTTCAAGTACTGCAACACAAGAATTTGTAGTACCTAAGTCAATACCTATAATTTTACTCATATTTAATCATTCCTTTCATTTATTTTTCTTGAGCTTAATTATTCGTTTACTTTTACCATAGCAACTCTGATAACTTTATCTTTATAAGTGTAGCCTTTTTGTAAGACTTCAATTACCACATTGCTAGGTAAGCTTTTATCACTATCTGTAAGAACTGCTTCCATCTTATTTGGATCGAATTCTAGTCCTTTACAATCTATTTCTTTTACTTCTAACTCTTGTAAAATATTTACTAAATTAGTATATATCATCTTAAATCCACTTAAGAATTTAGATACTTCATCAGATAAATCTCTGTCATCTAAGCTAATAGCTCTTTCGAAATTATCTACGATTGGTAATATTTTAGTAATTAATTTTTCTCCATCATATTTGCATAATTTACTAATTTCTTCTTCATTTCTTCTTTTCATGTTTTGCATTTCTGCCATAACTCTAAGAAGTTTTTCATTTAACTTAGCATTTTCTTCTGCTAATTTTTTGTTTTCTGTATTATCTACTTTTTTAGGTTCTTTTTTCTTTACATTTTTAACCTTTTGTTTTCCTTTTACTTTTTTTTCTTCCATTATTTGTCCTTTCTATTATCAATTTCATCATCGATATATTCTAATAAACCAACAATTCTTTGATAGTCCATTCTCTTTGGTCCAATTACAGCAATTGTTCCTTCTTCACCATTAATATGATATTTTTTTCTAATAATAGTTACATTTGAATCAAACTTATTTTCTTTACCAATATAAACCTTAATTTCATCTTCATCACTATTTTCTTCTACTTTTTCAATGAAAGATTTATCTTCTAGTTTATTGGCAAGTCTTTTAAGTTCTGAAACATCATTATATTCTGGCTGCTCAAATATCTTTGTTTTACCAGTTACATGAATGTTACTATTATTATTTACGAAATCATTAAAAGCATCATAGAAGATATTATACACTGTTTCATATTGTCTTATTTGGGTTTTTATAATTGGCTTTACTTCAAATTCTAGTCTTTTACTTACATCATTTATTGGTGTGCCAACTAGCATTTTATTAATTATTTCACTAGTTTTAATGACTTCTTTAACTTTTATATTACTATCTAAAGTAAACATTTTATTTTCAACATTTCCTTTATCAGTACATACAACTGCTACAACTTGATTATTACCTAAGTCTATAATGTTAATCTGTAAAAGTGTATTATCTTCACTACTTTTTCCAAGAACTACACTTGTATAATTGGTTATTTCACTAATTATATCCATACATTTATTTATGGCATCACTTAGTTCTATATCTGTATTAGCAAATATCTTTTGTAGTTTTAACATATCACCACCAGTAAGTTTTTCTGGTTCCATTAAGTTATTTACATAATATCTATATCCAGCTTCACTTGGAACACGTCCTGAAGATATATGATTTTTTTCTAAGTATCCCATATCCTCCAACTCTGCCATTTCATTTCTAATAGTGGCACTAGATAAGCTAAACATATCACATAAAGCTTTTGAACCGACTGGTCTTACTGTCTTAATATATGTTTCAACAATTACTTTTAAGAGATTATTTTTACGTTCATCCATAACATTACCTCTCTTTAGCACTCATTTTCCATCAGTGCTAATACTATTATAATATTATGCTTAGCACTTGTCAATATATAACTGCTAATTTTTGTAAAATTTGACAAGTTTATTAAAATGTGATAAAATATTGCTAATTAAAGGGGGAAAATATATATGGAAGCACATCTTTATACTGTTGATGCTATAAAATCTGGTGATACTACTTATATTAGTAGTGATAATTTAAAAATAATAATGGAACTAGAAAATATTAAAATGGTACAAGAACCTAAACCATTTAGAAAATTAGTTTCTGACTTGTGGGCTGACTCTATTATGAAAGGTTCTTATCCACAAAATGATCCAGATACTATTATGATTAAAACTGAAAATTCAACATTTTATTATGATGCTAAGAAAATTGCAAAAAATCAACATTGGATATTATTATATTTAAATCAATTACATGTTTTAGATCCTCACTTACTTGCTGATGGAACTAGATGGACAGAACTAAAACAACCAATAGAACTTTTAATGTCTATGGGTAATGCTGTAGTTGAATGCATGCAAAGAAACAATAAAATAACAAGGTAATTTACCTTGTTATTTTATTATGTTGTCAAGAGCCTTTAAAACTGCTATTTTACCATATTCATAAGTAAGTCCCCCTTGTAAGTAAGCTATATATGGACTTCTAAGAGGGCCATCGCAGGATATTTCAATTGATGAACCTTGGGTAAATGAACCTGATGCCATTATTATTTCATCATCATATCCAGGCATATTTGTGGGTACTGGTGTACTACTTGCATCTATAGCACTTCCATTTTGAATACCTTCTACAAATTTAATTAGTTTTTCTCTACTTCCAAACTTTATAGTTTCAACTATATCACATCTTTCCTCATCCCATCTTGGTGATACATCATATCCTAAATTTTCAAGTAAGTATGATGCAAGTACTACAGTTTTTAAGCTACTTGCAACTACTGATGGTGCCATATATAAACCTTGTAAGAAACTTTTATTAGCACCTAAACTTGGACCAACTTCATCTGCTTCTCCAGGAACATTTAATCTTTCACTACATAAATATACTAAATTCTCTTTACCTACGATATATGCACCATTACTAGCTATACCGGCTCCTAAATTTTTAATTAATGAACCAACACATATATCTGCACCAACTTCCGTAGGTTCTTTACTACTTACAAATTCAGAGTAACAATTATCTACCATAACTATTATATCTTTATCAATACTTTTAATTAATTTAATAACTTTTTCTAACACATCAATACTTATACTTTTCCTAGTGCTATATCCAATAGATCTTTGAACTTCAATAAGCTTTACTTTGTTATTATTTAAAAACTCTTCAATTTCTTTATAATTAAAATCATTATCCACTAAATCTATTTGTTCATACTTAATACCAAATGATTTTAAACTACTTTTATTATCATTAAAGCCAATTACAGAATCTAATGTATCATAAGGCCTACCTGTGATAGATAAAAGCGTATCACCTGGTCTTAAAAGAGCAAATAAAGCTGTACTTATAGCATGTGTACCAGATATAAATTGATTTCTAACTAAAGCTTTTTCACATTTAAATACATCAGCATATACTTTTTCTATTATATCTCTTCCATAGTCACCATAGCCATATCCAGTTGTACTATTAAAACAAGCTTCATTTACGTTTTCTTTCCAAAAAGCACTTATTACTTTCCTACTATTATAAAAACATACATCATCTATTTTACTAAATACATCTTTTAACACAATTTCAGCATTTTTTACATCTTCTAAATTCATTTTAATCCTCCATCTATTCTTAACACAGTACCATTTATATAACTATTACTTGCAAGAAAATATATAGCATCAGCAATCTCTTCATTACACGCAAATCTTTCAAGTAATATTTTACTTATTTCTTCATTTTTAAAAGTACTATCTATATTACTTGTCATATCTGTATCTATCCAACCTGGGGCTACACTATTTACTCTAATGTTTGGGGCATAATTTTTTGCAAAGTTATGAGTTAAACTTACTACACCAGCTTTAGATGCATCATAATCAATACTTTCTATATAACTTCCGTTATAGATATTATTACTTGCAACATTTATAATACTACCTTTATTCATTATTAATTTAACATATTTACATGTTAAAAATGTACTAAGTAGATTATTTTCTATTACTTCCATAAACTCTTTACTTGTTTTATCATCTAAACTATTATCTTTACTTATACCAGCATTATTTACTAAACAATCAATATTACCTATATCATTTTTTATTTTATTAAATAAATCTTTTACTTCATCTTCTTTTGACACATCACATTTATAAACATAAGCCTTTACTTTATAAGTATTTTCTATATATTCTTTTAAATCTTCGGCACACCTTTTACTTGAATGATAATTTATAATAGTATTATATCCTTTACTTGCAAAATACTCTATAACTGAAGCACCTAATCCTCGGGAGGAACCCGTTACTAATACTGTTTTCATATTTTTTCACCACGCTTATATATTACACTAATTTTAGTCAAAATAAAAGAGCTTTTGCTCTTAATTATCTAATTTGTAATTTTATTTTTAATATTTGGATTTAATTTTAACAATTCTTTTTTTGACATATATACAATTCTAGATTCATCTAAAATATGATTTTTTTGATAATATTTATATTTTTTTAATAATTCATTTAACTTTTTTGATGATAGTTTTTCTTCAGTTTTTCTACTATTTTTTAATTCATCAGTTAACTCAATTGTAATTTTAGTGTTAAGTTGCGCATAACTATCTTCATAAATTACATCTTCAGTTGGATTTTTTGAATTTATAAAGAAGTTATATTCATGATATAAACATTGCATCTTTCCAAAAGTCTTATCAATTGCAATAACTTCAATATAATCTTTTTCAATTTTTGCAATTAACATGGGATGAATCACATCTGATACAACATCTATTTGATATCTAACCTTTAACCATAGTACCTGTCCCACCTGTAAATTTGATTTAAAAATCATAAGTTTAAAGCTTCGATTAATCCTTTGTATCTTCTTTTGTATTCTTCAATGTTCTTTTCAATATTCATCTTAGGGGCATTATAGGTATTTGTGCTTAATCTAATCCATTCAGGATCTTCATGAGTTATATCAATTAACTCTTCACAAGGAGCATCTTTTAAAGACTCATATATCTTATCTAAAAAAATCTTTGTTTCGGGTGAAATATATACTTCTTTTTTTAACTGCGTAATGATTTGAAAATCATTAACAATTTCTTTGATGACAGGACCATTTGTATATGCAACAAAATCATCATCAAATAATTTTTTTCCGTATCTTGCAAGATATACTACTTGTGTTAGAAATAAATATTTATTTATTCTAACATTTCCCTCATATGATTTAATATCATTTTTAACAATTATATTATTATTAAAAAGTTCTCTTTTTGGATCTTTTGATAAATAATACTTTGCTACATCAATGGCTTTCATACAGCATTTCTCCTTTACAAGTATAATATTATATACTAGAGCTTATAATAAATCAACATTTTTACTCAATTATTACTCCATTTTCATCAAATTCATAATGTGGTAATACAAAATCTTCTTTTTTATTACTATTGTCTAATTTATCTAGTTCTATATTTTTACTTTCTATATATTTTGTATCACTATTAACTATTTCATTATCTATATCATTTAATCCATTTGTAAGTTTAGTATATTCTTCTGTTTTATAGCCTTCGAATAATATTTCTTTTATATCTTTTTGATTAAATGAACAATAACTACTTTTAATCATTACTCCTTCTGGATATGCACAACCTGAATAGTCATATATTTCTAAGTCATTTGCATATTCTACAGAGTAATAACCTGTTATCATTATTGATTTATTATTATTTTTAAGTTTTACTACACTACCTATTGGTAAATATCTTTTATTCATGTTAGTCCCTTTCTATTCTATTAATGACTTTGTTCATTCCTTAGGCATTAGTTTACTCTGATTGGATCTAATTATGGGAAATTTAGCCCAAGATTACCCGTACTTCTATGGGTCTTACATTAACTAAACTACCATTAAATACCCATTATTTTACATATTTTTGTTGATAACTTGGCGCCGCTGCCTCACCTCGCACATACCGCGAGAGGCGGCAGTTGGGTCTTCAACCACGCCAATTTCTTACCTTCACATCTATTTTGCACCCCGCCTGACCTAGCACGCGGACGCGCTAGACAGGCATGTCCGATCCTAGTTTACCACAATCGGATCAGCGGCAGAGCCACTTCCCGATGCATAGTTCACGGAAGATGTGAGATAGAAGACTGGGCGAACTCCGAACGCAAAATTGCCAACGTCGTAGTTGCCCACGTTGCCAGTGGGATCCACAATGAACGCACCGTCCGAATAGTCCGCAGGACGGGAAATAGTCCATTCCAAAAGCCCCATATACATCCAATTGACACTTGTGGCTGCTCTATAATCTTTTGATGCATCACTACCATTATAACCTACTAATGTCCACTTATCTTGTGGTGCTGCATACATATAGTCACTTACATACA
>ENA-OPCN01001573-OPCN01001573.1-human-gut-metagenome-genome-assembly--contig:-NODE-1573-length-14943-cov-7.636486_pt1 | contig 14943 bp, 12 predicted proteins | sample MGYA00241567_ERZ501485 | MGnify/ENA primary metagenome ERZ501485 (study PRJEB25962, sample SAMEA2042579) | human gut metagenome | biome: human gut; feature: human-associated habitat; material: faeces...
GGCTAGGCAAAGGTCTGCAAAACCTTGTACAGCGGTTCGAGTCCGCTTCAGACCTCACAGAAACCGCGTTGCAGATGTCTGCAACGCGGTTTTCGTTTTGTTTTGTCATACATTTGTCATACATAGAGAGTACAAAGTTATTTTTGACGTAATCTGTGGTAATAATCGTGCATATTGCACTATTATCTAAATATCTGGCATATTAGTTGAGATTTTTTCGGTAAACATTGCGGTATTGAAAACTAATTCATATCTTTGCAAAGTAGCCTTTTTATAATAATTTTCTGCTTGTTATGATTGAGTCATTAAGCGTCACGAACTTTTACTGTTTTAAGGAGAGAACAACTCTTCTATTTACGGCAGGTAAGGAGCGCAATAGGTCTCTTGATAATACCTATTGTGGATTTTCGACTCAAAATAAGGTAAATATACTGAAATTAGTATATGTATTAGGTAATAATGGAGCAGGAAAGAGTAAAATTTTATCTGCCCTTAGTGCGTTAAAATATCTTGTAATATATTCTCGAGAGCGAAAGGATGAATCATTAAGATATAGGCCTTTTGCCTTTGATGAGACTTGTCTGCATACTCCATCTGTTATCGAGATTGTTTATCATATTGATAATTGTCGATATTATTATATGATAAAGTGGGATAAGTCGATTATATGGGAGGAGAGATTGCAAGAAATAAAATCTGCGCGTACAAGAGTAGACTTATTTTATCGTTGGTACGATAAAAATTCCGATGTCGCTCAAATTGATTTTAAACCTCAAATGAGGATTAGTGATAATGAGAGTTATATTATCACTTCTTCTTTGTTGAAGAATAATTCAGTTATTAGTGTCGTTGCTACAACGAATATTTCTCATCCATTATTGAATACTCAATATGCCTTTTTTGCAGAGGGATTTGAGATAATGGATTTGAATGATGTGGATTTGAATGAAGAATTACCGGATGAAAAAACAGACCATAATAAATTATTAAAAAGAGTTATATGTGGTTTTTTGCACTCGGTAGATACAAATATAATGACTTATGAGAAGTTGAAGATCGAAGTGGATTATCCATCTGAGCTCTTACAGCATATGAAGTCATTGCCGGAAAAAGAACAATCTCATTTGAGGGCAATGTTACGGATGGATGAAGAAAAGCATACTATTAATACATTTCATCGATTAGGAAAAAATGCAGAAACAAGGAGAGGTCGATTACCTCTTTCCGAACAATCTGATGGAACAAAAGAAATTCTTCGTCTTCTAGTTGTCCTTAATGAGGCTATTGCTCGTAAGAAAACGATTATATTGGATGATTATAGTAGTGGAATTCAGCGTAATACATTAAATCAGCTGTTGAAGTTCTTTTTGGGGGCTTCTACTAATTCTCAACTTATTATATCCACGCAGGATTATAGTTTATTAGATTTTGATGTGACAAGGCGTGATTCTATCCGGTTCTTAGTGAAAAATGAGGATGCGGAAGCTCATGTAGAAACAATAAAGTTATCTCTTTTACATAAAAATTCGAGTCTGCATCATTATGTTAGTAAAATGAATGTTTACAAGCAACTTCCAGAGATGGATGAACCGCTGTTTGAAAAGTTGTTGTCAGTCTATAAGGAAATAGAGAGATAGAAGGTCTTGCATCTAAGACGAAAAACGGGTAAGAAAACCCGTTTTTTTTTGTGTTTATAGGTGTTGTTGTGTTTTATAATTGAGTTTTTTTCTGTTAAAGTTGCAAAATAATTTGGAGGTGCAGGAAATTCTACTTACATTTGCAGTGTAGAAAGGAATAACCCCCAAGGGGACTAGCCTTGAGGGTTATTCTTTCTGGAGAAGATCTCCGAGGAGACTCATCCTTTAAATGAGGGCCAAATTAGAGCTGGTCAGGTGCTCTAAAGAGTATTTACCAAAAATCTAGCGTATGGTACAAATTGGTACTACAGCAAGAACGGGCGAAAGGTGCCCTGAAAGTGGAGTATGGCGAGTTGCTGGTCAGCCTTCTACCACAGCACCTATCGCAAGAGGCAATGTAATGCCTCCGTATCGTGGACAAGCTGTTACTTGGGTTCTGGTTCAGTATGCTTAACAGCTTTCCCTTCAGGTCAAGGCAGAGAAACTTTCTCTGCCTTGATTTATTTTTGGCCCATCATAAAGGATGGATAGTGCTAGATACACTACTGCAAATATAGTAACACATATTGGAAATACCAAAAATTATCTTTCTATAGATTTGATATCTTATGTGCTATTCTTTAATTGTTTGAGGTCTTTGTTGAGAGATTAAATACGTCCCTTAACCAAGAGGGAATAGGCCTATAAGACTGTGTTATATAGACCAATAGCTTTATTCGTATGTCGATTAATACCTACATAGGTTAGCGAAGCATCCTCGTAACGCTTGAACTTATAGATAGCATCATTCATCAGCGCCGAGTTGAAGACGTCGAGCGACACAAGCAGCTCGAAATCCGAGACCGACAGTCCCGTTACCTTCTTGAACAATCCGGGTTCCAGTTGCGTGATAACATCATAGAGGCTTCGCTCACGGAAATCCGTCAGATACATGAATATCGGTACGCGCGTAGCGAATTTGATCAGTTTCTCCTGAATCTGCTTCCGCAGGCTCTTGTACTCTTTCTCCTCCTCGGTCAGTTCCCGTTTCTTCTGCGGGGTCATTGCCTCGTCTGAGGTCTCCTTTCGCGCCTTCTTGACTGCCTCCGATTTATTGATGATGGTCTCAATGTCCTGATTCAGGTTGCGGAATCCCTCGATGCGCGTCAGCGCAGCCATTGCCTCGGCATTCCCCATCAATCGCCGCAGCGTTGCATTGTCGACATTGACCAGCAGGGCACTCTCCCAGCGACGGGCCAGCAGAGTCGCCGTCGTTCCGCTCATGGCGATGTCGAGAATCCCGGCGGCATCGATCTGCTTCATTGAACTGCCGTCGTAGGCCAGCACCGGAAGGAACGAGATAAACTCCTCGACCTTGCGTTCGGGATTATTCTCCTCGACATTCAGTCGGCAGCTGTAATCCGCAATTTGCCGCAATGCCCGGTTGGGAGCAAAGTCGAATACGTAACACTCCTGTTTCAGAATATCCACCCGGTTGGGCGAAACGCCGTCGGCATTGCATACCGTCCAAGGAGTCTGCACGCGAAAGGCCGCCTGGAAATAGGTTTCGGGACTCGATGAGTTGCGCAGCATGAAGATGCCCGACCAGGGCTTCACCGACACACCCGTCGTCAGTTTGCCGCACGACAGCGTGATGGTCTTCGTCTCCAACGGATTGCCCATGGCTTTCAGCACGGGAGCCAGTGCATCGACTCCGATCCCGGCACTGCTCCCTGCGGCTACGACCACCCGATAATCCTGATAGAAACGGTTCTGACGCTCGGCAAGCAGATTCCGCATGGCATAACACGACGCTACCGATGGCAGGAACCAGAACGTGTGTGTCAGTACCGAGAGCAGTGGGGCGTGAGAGAAGGGCATCGGAGGCCGTGAATGCCCCAGCTTCAAGTCGGAAACAATATTTTCGACATAGGCGCCGCGAATCAGGTCCAGCCACTTCTGCACCTCGTTCTTGAAGACGAACCGGGCGTCGTCACCATTGCCTTCGGCTCGAAAGAAAAGATTGAGGTCGAATTCGTCGAACTCGCCGTCGATGGCAACCTGCCGCAATTCGTCGGGCAGTTGATAGGTCATCATCACCATGCGCGGCAGGGCGGCGTAGGGGTTCGGCCCGTCGGCATCGTTCCACGACGCCTTGGCGCGTTGCTCGTCCGAGTAGGTCCAGTTGTAAACCTGCTCCTCGATAAACTCTCCCGAGCTGATGGCCCGAAACGGTGTCCCCGACAGATAGAGATAGGCTCCCGTGGTGATGGGCATCGCCTCCTCGTCAAACCAGTCGCGGCCTTCCCCTTCGGCAAAGGCCTGCTCGCGGCGGTCTTCGTTCTCGAAGAGATCCTTGGCATGATCGCGCCAGGCACCGTAGTGATATTCGTCGAGAATCACACAATCCCAGTTGATGGCATGTACCCACTCGTTCTTCAGCTTGATGCCGCCCGACTTGCTGCGTCCGAGAAAATCCTGAAACGACCCGAAGCAGACGATCGGACGGTTGTGGTCGGCCGTTTCGTAGTTCAGTTCCGAATTGCGCGACAGGAACTGCCACCCTTCGAAATCGACATGCGTGCGCAGATCCTCTTCCCAGGCACTCTGCACGGCGGGTTTGAATGTCAGGACCAGCAGCCGTTTCCACCCCATGCGGCGTGCCAGCTGGTAGGCCGCGAAGGTCTTGCCGAAGCGCATCTTGCAGTTCCAGAGGAAATGCGGCGTGCGGTTGTTGTCGGCACGGCAGGCACGGAAATATTCGCAGGTCTTCTCCACGGCAGCCTCCTGCTCGGGGCGCATGGCAAAATGCTCCGTACGTTGAAACTCGGCTTCACGCCGCTCCCGCACGGAGCGTACCGCCGCCCGGACCTCGCGAACCGTACAACGGAACCACTCACCCTCGGGATTCTCCACTCCCATTCGACGCAACACGCGGTGTACCTCGTGGTCGGTAAACGAGGTGCCGTCGCCACGCATGGCCGACTCCTCGAAGACAATGCGGTAGGGGCGCGCTCCGGGCCGCAGCGTTGGATATTGCTGCGCCACGCGATGCTGCACATCGACGGAGGTGTATCCGACCTTCAGCAGCCCACGGTATTGCAGGTGGGTATCTTCGTAGGCATAGATGGTCGGATGCGCCGCTGGGCGGGAGGGGAAAAAGGACATACAATAGAATTATAAATCGTGAATAGTTCGAGTCGGTAGATTTTGTGCGAAGGCAAAACAAAATGCTATGAGCAAAGCTGTGCCATCTTTTTGAATGCCAAAGTCTTTGCAATTTGCCAGTGAATCAAACTCAACATCCATCACTCGCTTCATGTCGTCATTCCAAAAATCTACAACACAAACATTTTTTTCAATCCACGAGACCAATGTGAGCTCTTGAGCCATTTGGGTGATTTCATCTGCACTAATGTGCAGACCATTGTCCTGTTTGTTTGCGAGATGCATTCCGATGTAACAGAATTGCGAAGTAGTGAATTCATTCATAATAATATTATTTATTTGGTTTATATCTCAAAAGTATGCGCATTGTATCGCCTTTCCAAGCAATTCAACCAAAATGTAGTTCACTAGTGAAATAGTTTTTTATTCCATCGGCCTCACCATCGACTCGATGAATTTTATCTCCTCGTCGGTGATCCCATATTTGGCATAGAGCTTTTCATCCGTCCATGACAGGGAAAAGTCCTGTATGGGTACCAGCCGGTAGGCCTCTTTGGTAATGTGGTGCGAGTACATGCACTGGGCAACCAGAAACCGGAAGAACAACGTTTTCATATAGGCAACCAGTTTCTTTGCCTCCTGCTCCGTGTCGAAGTTGCCCACGACCAGATAGGTCTCCGTGCAAATGGTCCCGGGCGGAAGAATGTCTATTTTGGAAAAGACCCGACGTTTTCCATCCTTGCCCGGATTGCCGGCATGGTCATAGCCGACATAGGAGGTGATTACCTTCCATTTGTCAATCAACTCCCGGCCAACGGTAATCTCATCACGGCGATAGGGCCCCTCTCCGTTTTGCCACCTCAGAAGAATGTCTCCGGATTCCTGAGGCCGAGCGACCGTAGGCAATCCAAACGGTTTACGGCTGGATACCATATTGGACATCATGGGCTCTCCGAATGCGCAGACTTTTCTGACGATGGATGCAGCCTGGTCGTGACGGATGAAGGTGTCGAACTCGTTCAGCGCACGCACGGAGTGCATCGTTTCGTTATTTCGGATATTGACGACATCGCACAGTCCGGGATTATCCCGGTCCCACAGAAAATAACAGACACCGCCGGCTATATCGACGCCGGGAAAACAATCGGAGGCATTTTCATAGTCCACGAGAACCCGGATGTGGTTGTCGTTTAACATCTCCCTGCGGAAGTCGTCCAGCCCTTTTCCGCCTCCGAACCACCGGGAGGGAATAATCATGGTCAAATAACGGGGTTTGAGTTTCTGCGCCTGCCGAACGAACCTGTGATAAAGCGGACTTGCGCTGGCGCCGTTTCCACCATCGCTCAACTGATACGGCGGGTTGCCTATAATGACATCGAATTTCATATCGGGGAATATGGTTTCGGGATTCTCGGTGTGGATAAATTCGTAGGCGTGGCTCTCCAGCGTGTCGTCGCGGTCGTATACCTCCCGGCTCGCCCCGCAATAGCGGCATCGGCCGTTCTGCCAGGTGTGTTCCGTGGACCGGAAGCGGATATTTCCATCCGCATCGTGAAAGGCCGTGCAAACCGAATAGGGCCCGTTCGCCTGTTTGCTGCAATAGACCGAACGGCGCGACAGAAGGGCTGTCAGTTCGGTGATGGCCAAACCGAACAACTGCCGGGTGAAGATGTGGTCGGCTCGCTGCTGTCGATCGGGGATCCGCTCGCTCAACCCCTCCATTAACCGTTTGGCAATCTCCCGCAGGAAGACTCCCGTTTTGCTTACGGGATCAAGAAACCGCGCATCGGGATTGCGCCACAACTCCGCAGGCAGCAGATCGAGCATGCGATTGACAACGACCGGAGGGGTGAACACCTCGTCGTTGCTCAGATTGGCCAAGCAGGTCAGCACATCGGGGTTATAGTTCTTCATCGGCTCCGAGTTTGAGGTAGTGAACAAGCGAATATTCGGCTACGGGGGTCGGAATAAAGGCGGCATCTCCGAGGTCGGAGAAGAGGTTGGGGCCCTCCATCGGCTGGCTTTGCAGCAGGTTGGCCAGCGTGAAATCGCGGCGTTTGAACCGCCCGCCGCCAATGTCCGACCACTCGGCAAAGACAATCGGCCGCGCCGAATCGTCCGGGGTTTGGAGGGTCAGGGCATCACCCCACAGAATGTTGGTTGCAAGCAGATAGCGCACCGCACGGCAGCAGGCGGGCTTCATGCTCTTCGGGAAGAGAGCCCGGTATGCCGTCAGGAACGTATCGTAGAGATGATTGCGGCAGAGCGTCACGTTGTCTGCCAGAATGTCGATTCCGTAGAGACTCGATACGGCAATCGCGGCATGGCGTTCCCATTCGGATTGTGTCGTGGCATAACGGGACGACACGACGGCGAGTTTGCGACGCAGGATCTCGATCAGAAAAGCGCCCTGTCCACAGGCGGGTTCGAGAAAACGGGATTCGATGCGCTCGGTCTCGTTTTTCACAAGGTCGCACATCGCCTTGACCTCACGTTCGGAGGTGAAGACCTCTCCGTGGTCGGCCACGCGCTGACGCGAGATGATTTGCGGTGTATGGGATTTGGTGGAGGGCATAGGCTTCTTTCATGGAGAGCCTTTGCCGTATTCGGACAGGCAAAAAAGAAGAGCGTGATACCGTTCGTTATTGCCTATCCAAATCCAAGGTCACGGCCAAGCAACCCAATGCACAGATAAGCACGAACGGTTCACGCCCAGACGGACGCGAACCTTCGCCGCTCATTCCCGTGCATTCAAAAAATTGGCCGTATTTTGGATTTGGGAATAAGAGCTAAAAGCTCAATTAGTTATATGTTGATATAGTCTTTTTCTCTTGTCGTTGTCCTGTTTCTTAGTTTTACGGATTCAAAGATAGGAAAAATCCCGGGATTTATTTCATCCGGGGGTTAGATTCGGTCCTCGATTTACCGCTTGATGGTGTGTCGTCGGATGACGGGGCGTTCGGGGCGGACGGGGTAGCCCAGGCGGGTCATGAGCTCCACATACCGTTGGCGGAACCAGGCGTGTGCGGGTTGGCGGTCGATGAGCAGCTGGAAGCCTCCGGGGCTGTTCGGGTCGCGTTGCAGGCGGATCTCGGTATTCGAGACGTCGAAGCGGCGCGAATACTCCGGGGCGCGGAGTTCGCCCGAGACGTAGATGGGCTGCATGGCGATAATTTCGCGGGCGCCCGACTCCGAGATTCCCATGTCGCGGCAGTATTCGCCCCAGCGGATCAGCTTCTGTGTGTCGGGCAGCCACTGTTCGATGCAGTCGAGCTTCGCCTGCAGCTGCTGTTCGGCCTGCTCATGCCGGGCTTTCTCCTCGCGGTTGGCGCGGTTCAGCGACCCGATCTGTTCGTGCAGGGCGGCATTCTCCGCGTTGAGGCGGTCGATCTCCTGCTGTTGCCGCTTGATACGCGAGGTGCCGATCATCGCCCCGATTCCCTCGACGATGTTCGACCCGACCTCTGCCGCGGCGTTTTTCAATCGGGCACCCTTCAGTTCGCCCTTCACGCTCTTCAACTCGGCCTCGGTGCGGTTCAGTTCGGCGCTCTTCTGCGCCTGGAGCGTGGCGGTTTGTTCGTATTCGGTGCGCACCTGTCGCTCCTGTTGTTTGAGCTGCTCGACAACCTTCCGCTTCTGCTCTTCGAGGCGGAGCAGCGTGTCGATGTTCTCCTGCAGATCCTGCTGCTGGGCAATGGCCTGGCGGTAGAACTCCTGCGTGGTGATGTGGCGCGCCTCCGAACCGTCGATGCCGCGCTCCAGCCCGTATTTGGACATCGCCGCGGCATAGCTGTCCTGATACTGCTTGAGCCGGACGCGCGACATGACGTCGTCGGCGCAGAGACGCGGCCGTGCGGCGGATTTCGGGCGGTAGTGCCGTTTGCCGGGTGTTTCGGATGCGGCGGTGCGGGCCTTGCGGCGCTCGCCTGTGACGATGGGCACCACGGCGGCGTGGATATGCGGGGTCGATTCGTCACGATGCACGACGGCCGAGACGACATTCTCCGCCCCGAAGGTCTCGCGCAGCCAGGCGAGGTTGTCGGCACACCACTCCGGAAGCCGCCCCTCCTCCTCGATGCGCTTCATCGCGTCGTGCGAACCGGTCAGCATGACACGGATCACCCGCACCTGGTTCGTCCCGATCTTGCGCGTGAGACCTGCATGTTCAAGTCGGTAGTTGATCGCCTCCGTGCGGTCGGCCACCTCCTCGGGAAACTCGATGAGCTCCTCGTTGAGGCAGGTGCGTTCGGGCGAGGCGTTGGTGGGTATCTTCGTGCGGGCGATGTGGGCGGTCATGGCCGCCTCGTTGCCCGGGGCTTTGTCGAGATGCAGGACGGCATATCCCATGGTATGGTCGTTTTTGGAGGGTTGTGTGGTTGAAGAGGAGACCGCCTCGGCGGTCGGCGTGCACAGCACGACAGGGGGTGTCCAGAGGGGCTTGACCCTTTGGCCTATTGGGGCTTTTTCAGCGTCGGCGGGCCGATGCGTCGGAAAAAGCCCTAATAGGCTATGGCTTTTTCCTCGGGGGAAAAGCCGCGGTCGCGAAGCGGCCGATGGGTGGGCGACGCTTCCGGTGTCATTCCGGGCGACGTTACAACTTGCGGCCGCGACGATGCGGCGTGCGGGAAACCTTCGCGGACGATCGGAGCGATTCGTTCAGATCCTTGTGGGCACGGTAGCTCTCCGCACGGTCGATGACGGTTGCTCCGGGCAGGGCGCTGCGCAGCCGTTCGAGGGTGAGGCGTCCCGCCTCGTCGTTGTCGAGGAAGGCGTGGATCGTCGCGTGGCGTGCGAGAAACGGAAGGGCGCGGGGAAGGTTGACCACGGAGTTGAGTACAGCGGTGTCGACGATTGGCTCCGGCTTGTGTTGCAGTGTCAGGTAGGAGAGCAGGTCGAAGAAGCCCTCGAAGAGCAGCGCCGTGTCGCCGTGCCGGTCGAAGGTCGTGATGGATTTCGGGGCGCTGCTCCCCTTGAACTGCGGGCTGCGCAGCTCCCAGCCTCCGGCATCGTTGCGGAAGCCGATGGCGAAGAAGCGCCGCTCGCCGACGGCGTAGTGTACCTCGCGGCACAGGGCTCCGGCCACAGCGGGGGCAATGCCGCGTTCGCGCAGATAGCCGATCAGCGCCGGGTGTCGAATCTCCCCGACGCTGAGAATCCGCAGCGGGGAGTCTTCGTGCGGCGAGGCGGTTGGTAAGGGCTGGTGGGGGGCTTCGTCTGCGGACCCTTTGCGGAGGCGTCGGATGGCTTCTGCCATGCCGCACCCTTCGAGGCGCATGACCAGCTGGAGGAGCGTGCCCCCTTCACCCAGTCCGAAGTCGTACCAGAGCCCCTTGTCGTAGCGGACGCTGAAGCTGGGGGTGCGCTCTTCGCGCAGCGGCGAAAGAAACATGCCGTGGGTGGCGGTTTCGCGGTGGGGCTGCAGCCCCCGGCGGAGGAGATACTCCCGGATGCCGATGCAATCTGTTGTCGTCTTCATGGCTATCGGCTTTTGATGGGGACAATCCGGTGCAGTGCCGCCTCGACGTCGCTGTCGCGGAACAGCACGCGCCCGCCAATCTTGTGGGCGCGGATCCGCCCGCGGTTCACCCAGTCGTTGAGCGTCACGAGCGAGATGCGCAGGCGGCGGGCCGTCTCGTGGCGGGTCAGATAGTTCGGTGTCTCGGCGGAGGGTTCGGGGTGGAGCTGCCGCAACTCGTCGCGCAGCGATTCGCGAATCATCTCCGAGAGCTGGTCGGCGGTCATGCCGCTCAGAAAGATTTCTTTGGTCATAAGATTCGGATTTGGTTGATGACGCAAAGAAAGGCTTTCCGAACCCCTCCCGAAAACGGCGAATGGCGTTACAAATCAGCGCCAACCGATGCCAACCGGTGCCACGCCGAGGACACATCGTCGGCCGTTCCTAGACTTTGGCATTCGTTTGCTTCGGTTGGCACTGCCGTGTAATCGGATTCTTTCAGGGCGAAAAAACGAGGGCGGCGGATGCCGTCCTCTTTGTTGATGTGGTTTTCGAGCCTATCGGAACCTTTCCAATACCTCCCGAGCAGCATCTGCTGAAAGGGAAATATTGCTATAGGTAGAGATCCGGTAATTAGGATTTCTAATTATTTTGGAAAAAGTAGGTATTTATATTGACATCAGTAATTGTAGATTGTATCTTTGTTATACATTTTTGCTATATTTGTACAAACAGTTATAGCAGAAAATCCATGAGGTCTAATCGCAGTTTTTATCTTCTATATCAAGCGTCGATTAGAAGGATTAGAAGGTCTAATGCTAAAAAAAGAGAATTAAGGATCATTAGATCAACTCGTCCTAGAGATAAGCATAGAAGGCCAAGATTTAATGCAATTGATAATTTCTATTTTAGATTTTTATCGGTTTGACTTAACCGATTGAAGAATAAACTTTTAGCGAATTATTTGAGAAATAGAGGTAACGATTTAGCAACTGTGCGAATTTCAGCGTTTTGCGTTGCTATGCTGTCAAATAACTCTCTTATGTGCAAAGATACGAATTTTCTCAAAAATAGAAAATGTGTATGAATGTTTTCCTTGTTTATATAGTCTCTAATTTATAATGTTAGTATTTACAACTGATTATTAATCAATAATTTACGAGCAGTAAATCAGAAATATGGTCGTAATCTTTAATCGTGTATTCTAAAGGGAGAAGATTTAACACTTTTATTGATTATTAACATTGATATTGACGTTTCTCTCTTTTTTCTATGCAATTTGCTTCCGGTATTCCATTTCAATTTTGACTCACTTTCTAAGCGACTGCAAAAGTATTATTTTTTATTTGATTTTGTTTGATATTCCTTGTCTTTGAGTCCACTATAAGAGATAATTGTCTGACGCTATCATATCTTATCAGAAATTTTATCGGAATACTGTTGCGTACATATCTTCCTACAAAAGATTTTAAAACAGTAAACATCAAATCTTCCTGCGACTATATACCACCTCTATTATGCCGTTGTATTTCTTGGTACGAATCATTTCCAAGTCAATTTTCTTATCGGTAGCACCAAACAGCCTTGTGCCGTTACCGAGAAGAACCGGTATAATCGCCAGATGATAAATGTCTATTTGATTGTTTGCGATGAGTTGTTGCGCCACTTCTGCACCTCCGCAAATCCACACATCTTTACCCGATTCCTGTTTCAACTCCTCTACCAGTTGGCATACATCCATATTCCTGAAACGGATATTTTCTGTGCCCTCTTCTTCACTGTGATGAGTCAATACATAGGTCATCGCTTCCCCGTAGGGCCATTGGTCGGGAGAAAGTTCGGTCACAATTTGGTCGTAGGTTCTCTTTCCCATAATGACCGTGTCCACACCACTGAAGAATGGAGTAAAGGTGTCTTCCATCTCCACGTTTTTATCTTGTCCGCTTATCCATTCAACGGAACCTTCGCTGTCAGCGATATAGCCATCCAGACTGACGGCAATATAAAGGATTACTTTTCTCATAGGTGTATTATTGTAAAAGAGGCAGCACCATTTCAAACGGTTTATTTATTGTAGGGATATTCTTGCTTTTGCTTGCTTTACCCTTTGGCTTTAAGCAATTCTTCAATCCGACCTTTCATAAACCCGGTAAGCGCGAGCGTTTCATTTTCCATTGTTTCCCATTCGTCAGACAGGTTTCCTAAATAGGCTTCCTTTGCCGTTTTCAACAGGGAAGAAAAGGTTTCCGGCAATTGGGGAATCACCCACTCCGCAGCAACATCTTTCGTTGTCACGTCTTCGGTTTCTAATGTAAACCACATGCGGGATAGCGTCAATAGCACATTTCTTTCATCTCCCTTAACATTGGAAATCAAACCGAGTAGAGAAAATTGAATAGCCTTTTGTATTTCGCGGAACGGAATCGGGAGAATAAGTTGTTTGCAATCTGCGCCCTTCAGCGTCATACTACTTTTTCTCGCCTGCCATAATAGAATCGCTATATCAGGGTCGAAACACGCCTGCGGAATCATTCCGGCTTCCATCTCTTTCCGAAGCCACTCCCCATACATATACTCGCATTTGGGCGGAAACTGCCACGGAATAATGTCTTTTTGATGGATGACAGTTATCTCTAATGGTCTTTTTTCGGCGCAACCTACGAAGCCGGAAATTTCCAATAATTGCTTGGTCAACTCCTTTTTCGTTGACAGATTCAATTCTTGTCTGGTTATTATCAATATATCTATGTCACTGTCCGGACGCAATTTATTCATTGTCGCAGAGCCATATAAATACATTCCCAATATCTGCCCCTGCAATAGGGTTTCTGCTATGGAAACGACTTGCTTCACTTGTTGTGGGATTTCATTCCGATTGTTCATTGTATTTTCCATATAGATTTGTTTCCTTTATTCTTTGATTAATACAACAGCGTCAAATGCCAGTTCCAAGGCGGTGGATACACTTGCTTTTCCCCACTTCCGTTCTTGGTATTTATGAGGATTCGAGAGCGTGTCGGCTGTAAAAAGCAACATAGCCCATATTACTTCTCTAAATTCTGCACATGCAGCCAGTGCAGAACATTCCATTTCCACTACTTGACAGCCTTCCTCTTTGCGGTATTGCACCATTTCCAGTGTTTCTCGATAAAAACCGTCTGTTGTCCATGTCTTGACTTCCAAATATGGGATTTTCTTTTGATTTAAAGCAAATTTGATTGCACTTATTCCTGCTGTTGAAATCTTTATGTCTCTGGATGGCGGAAGATAATGGTAAGAAGTTCCCTCATCTCTCAATGCAGAAACGGGTATTAAGAATCTGTTCTCCGGAATATCTTCCAATACACCGCAGGAACCGACAGAAATAATTTCTGTCACACCTCCTGCTATTAAATACTCTAAAATCTGGACAGCAGCAGCACTCCCAACCGGAGCCGGACATAAACATATCCTTTCCTGATTATGAAAGCATTCATAGATGGGATATAATTTTGTTGCACTCTCAAATTCATCTATCTGTATTCCACTGTGGGCATGTGCATACTTTTCCACTTCATCCCCCAAAAATGCAAATACGGCTTTTTTAGGGAAGTGCTTTTTCCCATTTCCCGGCTGAAAGATTGCTTTTGATGCGGTATCGTATTCCAAAATAGGATAATCGTGCTTTACTAATGCCATACTATCATCTCCAATAAAAATTTTCTTTCTCACATTTTCTGCATCTATTTTTTGCAAAGTTACTTTTTTCATTTGGCTATACATCAATAAACTCTTAGTATTTTGAGTATATTTTTTCGTGAAGCTATCTTTTATCTTCTCATCGAAAAGCCTCTCTTCTGCTGTTGGTCGTACCGCCCCTCTACCACGTTATCGACTTCCCGTCTGGCTTTGATTTGCTCCCGGTTATCCAGTTTGCCTTTCTGCGTGGCAGTAATATACAGAAAATCCCCGGCTGCACGGTGAGACTGCTTATCATCACCGAAGAGGTTAAGGACACTCTTGATGTCCGATACTTGCTCCGTATCGAAACGGGGCTTGTAATAATCCCTTGCCAGACGGATAATGCCGTGTACCGCCTTGCGGAAGATGTCGCTTGTTTTGAGCAGCAGGAAACTGAGACAGCCGATAATGTGGTTTTGCCACAAAATCCGATTTTTGAGCCTCGTGGTTTCCTCCGTATGCGCAGCCTCCTTACGGCTAAGTTCCGACAAGTTCTTGGCTTCCAGCTCCATCCGTTCACGGTGATGGTCGTTCTGCATGGTCTGTATTCGGGTTTGCAGGGCTTCGATGGCTTCCCCGTGCGTGGCTACCTCTCTGTGCAGGGCGGCGTTCTCCCTCTCCAGCGTCTTGACCTTGTTACTGCCGAAAAGAGAACCGACGCTCTCGGCGATGTTGGCGGCTGCGGTGGTCGCCGCCCCTTTCAGCTTCTCGGTCTGTATCTCTTTTTTCGCCCGTTTGAGTTCCTCCTGCGCCGTTTCTTTCTGACGCTGCAAATCCACTACCTCCGCTTTGAGGCTGTCTGCGAGTTTCTTCGTTTCATTGTAATACTGCTGCGTGGACTTGTGCCGTGCTTTCGAGCCGTCTATACCTCTTTGCAGTCCGTATTTCGCCATCGCCTCGGCGTAGGTGTCTTGGTAGGATTTAAGCCTTAGCCGTGTCATAATATCGTCGGCGCACAGCCTCACGGTGTCGGTCGGCTTCTTG
>ENA-OPCN01001593-OPCN01001593.1-human-gut-metagenome-genome-assembly--contig:-NODE-1593-length-14785-cov-1.547658_pt1 | contig 14785 bp, 13 predicted proteins | sample MGYA00241567_ERZ501485 | MGnify/ENA primary metagenome ERZ501485 (study PRJEB25962, sample SAMEA2042579) | human gut metagenome | biome: human gut; feature: human-associated habitat; material: faeces...
TCGATACCATCCATATCAGGCATCATGTGGTCTAAGAAAATAATATCATATTTATTGTCCTTAATCATTTCAAGTGCCTCAGGACCTGACATTGCAGAGTCAACCGATATTTTAGTTCGTTTAAGGAGTGCCTTAAACACATTGATATTCATTTTTACATCGTCAACGACAAGAACTTTAGCATCAGGGGCGGTAAATGAAGCTTTCTTCTTCTTTTTATCAGGTGCTGTATTGTATTTTTCGGAAATATCGCCTATCTTTAAATCGGAAACAACTTTCTGAGGAATACTTACTTCAAAAACAGAGCCCTCACCGTATTTGCTTGTGACATTTATCTTGCCGTTCATAAGTTTTGTTAGCTGTTTTGTGATAGCAAGACCAAGACCTGTTCCGCCAGTCTCACGTGAACGAGCCTTGTCTACGCGATAAAAACGCTCATAAATTCTTGTTTGCGCATCCTTTGGAATACCAACACCTGAATCAGATACCTTAATATAAAAATATTTATGATCAGCATTCACAGATACTCGTACCCATCCGCCGTCATTGTTGTACTTTACACCATTTTCCACAAGATTTGTAACAGCAAGACTAAGCTTCGTCTCATCAACATCTGCCGTTACAGGACGAAAGCTTTCGAAAACGATTTCAATTGAACGCGTCTTTGCGATTGGACGCACGCGCTTTAAAATCTGTTCGACAAGATTATTAATATTAACTTGGCTGATATTAAGCTCAGTTGCATTTTTATCCATACGAACAAGTGTAAGCAAATCATTGATAATTTTTGTTTCTCTGTCAATCTCGTCTGAAATATCCTGCATAAACTCGCGATAAATATCAACAGGCACATTGTCACCTAAGATCAACGAATCAGCTAACACACGCATTGATGTGATAGGTGTTTTTAATTCATGAGAGACATTAGAAACAAATTCCTGTCTCGACTGGTCAATTGAACGCAGACGCTCCAATACCTGATTAAATGTATTAATGATCTCTTTTGTTTCATTATAGCCGCCTTCTGTCGAAAATGTAACATCGAGGTTTCCATCAAGCACCTGATTGAGTGTCGTTACAAGATTTTTCCACGGTGTTGAACTGGTCCAAGCAAAAATAAAGCTAAGTGCGAACAAAATCATAGAGCCTGTGATTTCAATCAAAAGGACCTGTCGATTCATGGAATTTATCATTTTGGCAATCCAAGCACCAGACGAGCTAAGAAGCAGCACTCCTGTAATACTATCATCACCATCTGTGAGCATCGTTCTTGTCCGAAGCGGCACAGCCAGCTCCAGATACTCTGTCTTTTGTGAATAATGTTCATACGGACGACTGCCGAATGTATCAATAATCTGCTCAGAAATGCAGTATTTATTTTGCGTTACACCGTATGTATCAAATAAAATACGGTAAGAGCTGTCTACAAGAAGAAGACGTCCACCGCAGTATTCCGCAAGGAAATTTAATTCCCGTGTCATCTCATCATCTACTGCTTCCGCCAGAGAATTTCCGCTCATTTGTCCTGCTACAGTCTGACATGTATAACGCAGCTCCGAAAGCTTCTGATCAATAATGGAACTTCGATAGGAACGCTTAATCATCTCAGAGCCTGCAAGAAGCGGAAGCAATCCCATAATCATGAGAAGAAAAAATATACGAAAGCGAAAGCTTCCCCAGAAAAAATTATGATCCCGTTTTGCTATCATGCCTTATAGTAATATCCCACTCCCCATTTTGTAAATACATATTTCGGTTCACTTGGATTACGCTCAATCTTCTCACGCAGCCTTCTGATATGTACATCAACAGTACGCACATCACCAGGATATTCATACCCCCAAACAAGGTTTAACAGTTCTTCACGGCTATAGACCTTATTTGGATTAAGCACTAGAATTTTAAGAAGATCAAATTCTCTTGAAGTTACATTGATCTCACTGCCTAAAATAAACAGGCGGCGGCCCTGAACATCAAGACGCAGATCACCAGTGACAATATCTGTACTGTTTTCCGGTGGCTGCGGCGGATGAATCATAGTATTGCTACTTCTTCGCATAATGGCTTTGATGCGTGCTTTAACTTCAAGAATATTAAATGGCTTTGTAATATAATCATCTGCACCATATTCAAGACCAAGGATCTTATCCATATCGTCTCCCTTTGCTGTCAGCATAATAATAGGCATATTGGAAAACTCACGGATTGCCTGACACACCTGAAAACCATCAAGCTTTGGCAGCATTACGTCAAGAAGAACCACATCGTATTCTGTGTTTCTTGCCATCTCGACTGCCTGCTCTCCGTCATAGGCGCAGTCTACTTCCATTTGATCCTGAAGCAGACTGAACCGGATGCCCTTTACTATAATCTTTTCATCGTCTACCACTAATATCTTTGCCACCTTCGAGCCACTCCTGTTCTGTCTTACCTAAAAAACTGTAATCATGCCTTTGATTTTCTCAAAGGCTGCTTCTTTTATCCCCGGTACATTTTTAATTTCCTCGATAGAAGAAAACGGACCATTGCTGTTTCGATATGTCACAATTGCCGCGGCTTTAACCTGACCAATCCCAGGAAGCTGCATCAGCTCAGATTCAGATGCCTGATTTATATTAAGTAAGCCATCCGATGATGCAGAGGGAACTGTTGCTGCAGATGATATGACATTTTGTGTCTCGTTTTCAATCTGGTCGATTGATTCTGAAATATTTGGAATATAAATCTGCTCCGAATCTTCAAGAATCCGGGCGAGATTTACTGCCTCTGCCTGAGCATTTGCAGTCAGGCCACCTGCTTCTTCTACTGCCTGATAAAGACGTGATCCTGCCTGCAGTACATAGACACCAGGCTTACAAACTTCACCGCACAGATAAACAGCAATCGTCTCGACTGCTGCTTGTGTTGTTTCATGCAAACTGGATTCGGACACCTGACTTGTCTGTGCTTCTTCCTGAAAAAATTGCGTATCCTCTTTGGAATCGTCCATCTTTTGTATCTGTGTTGTCTGATAAAAGACAAGCTTTTCTTCTTTTTTTGTGCATGCCAAGATTTCAGACACAAAAAACAGAAAAAGAAAAAACAGCATCCACTGATGTGTCTTTTTCATCCTATCCCGCCTTTCGGCAGGCATACTGCTGCACCGATACTATCATTCTACAAAAATATGCGTCAGTATGCAAGGGGCTTTTGCAATTTTCTGAAAAACTTTCGTTTTCTTATTTTAAGCCTTCTCCCATCGAAACAACACGATCCCCGCAATGGCAATCAAAAGTCCAAGGATTTTTCTCCATGAAAATGATGCCTGACTGCAGCCAAACAGCTCTATCAGATATGCAACTGCTACCTGCGAAGTTACAATAATAATGACAGCCTGAGCGGGGCCTAGTGATCCCATACTCTGAACAACTGTTATTGTAATAAAGGCTCCTAAAATACCGCCGGTAAGAAGATACCATGGGCGAACTTCTGTAAGAAGTGCCACATTTTCACTTCCTGTACAAAGCCACGCAATAACGCACACGAAAAATGCTGTTAACTGGACAAAGCCTGTGGATACCCACAGGCTTGCTTTTTTCTGTTACGGCTGTATTAAATACCCCCTGAATACTCATCAGTGCCCCTGAAATAAGAGCAAGAATGATACCCCACATAATACCTCACTTTCCATCGGATACACTTTCCAATTGATTTTGCTGCTTAATAAGAGTGTATCCGCGAAAGGAAAAATCATGCATTTACTGGAGACATTTTTTTAATTTTGCAATCATCTCATCAACATGCTTTTTTTCAATGACAAGCGGCGGAACAAAACGAATTACGTTTCCTGATGCAGAAATAATAATTAAGCCCTCTTTTTGAGCCTTTTTGATTACATCACCTACAGGAATTGTAAGCTCAATTCCCTGCATAAGTCCAATGCCACGATGATCCTTAATACAGTCAAATTCAGCTGTTAACTGCTCTAATTGCTCATACAAATATGCACCCACTTCTTTTACATGCGCAGTCAGGTTCAATTCTTCAAACTGATCCATAACTGCATTAGCAGCAGCACACACAAGTGGATTTCCGCCATAAGTAGAACCGTGATCGCCAGGTACAAGTGCTGCACATTCTTCACGACATAAAAATGCACCGATTGGAAGACCATTTCCAAGAGCCTTTGCTACACAGACAACATCTGGCACGATATCATAGCTCTGATAGCAGAACATATTTCCGGTACGTCCCATTCCGCACTGGATTTCGTCACAGACAAGTAAAATATCATGCTCATCGCAGAGAGCGCGAAGTCCCTGCACAAATTCCTTTGATGCCGGGTAAATTCCGCCTTCTCCCTGAAGTGCCTCTAAGATAATACCGCAGGTACGGTCTGTAATCAGTGATTTTACACTTTCAAGGTTATTATACTCAGCAAAACGAACACCACCAATAAGCGGCTTGAATGGTGCCTGATAAGCATCATTTCCTGTTACTGAAAGAGCTCCCATACTTCTTCCATGGAATGAATGCTTCATGGCAATAATTTCATGATCTGTGCGTCCATCTTTATTATAGGCATATTTACGAACAAGCTTGATAGCTCCTTCAATTGCCTCAGTTCCACTATTAGTAAAGAATACACGGTCCATTCCTGTCAGCTGCGTGATTTTTTTTGCTGCCTTGGCTGCTGGCTCATTGTAAAACAGATTAGAGGTATGTACAAGCTTATCAACCTGCTCTTTAACTGCCGTTTTGTATGCGTCATTGCTGTAGCCTAGTGCAAATACAGCAATTCCTGCTGCAAAGTCAAGATATTTTTTCTGATCAGTATCATACAGATAAACATCCTCGCCATGATCAAGAACGATCGGAAAGCGATTGTAGGTATGAAGCAGACTGCTTTCTGCTGTCTGAATAATTGTCTGTGTTTCCATAATTAAAGTGCCTTTCTGTGAAATAAATTACTTTTCGTCAGGTGTGTAAAAATGGTCATCGCCTGCCTTTAAAATAGCAGTACCAATGCCTTTATTTGTAAAGATCTCAAGAAGCAGGCAATGAGCAATTCGACCATCCATGATATGAACTCTTGATACACCATTTAATACAGCATCAAGACAATTTTGAAGTTTTGGCAGCATACCGCCTCCAATATTGCCGCTGTTTAACAACTCTTCCATATGATCAGTTGTCAGCTCAGAGATTAACGTATCTTTATCCTTTGGATCTGCATAAACGCCTTCAACATCTGTTAAAAATGCAAGCTTTTCAGCTTTAACGGCACGTGCAATTGCACATGCTGCATCATCTGCATTGATGTTATAGCTTTGACAGTTATCATCAAATCCGATTGGGCAAATGATCGGCAAAAAGTCTTTTTCAAGAAGATCAAATAAAATCTTTGGATTTACTTCTTTAATATCACCTACAAAACCGATATCCTGTCCATTAGACAGCTTCTTATCACAGCGAAGCAGCTGACCATCCTTGCCAGAGATACCGACAGCCTTTACTCCAAGCTCATTTACCATAGAGACAAGACTTTTATTAACCTTATTCAATACCATCTCTGCAATTTCCATCGTATCAGCATCGGTTACGCGAAGTCCATTTACAAAGCGCGGCTCCATGCCCACTTTAGATACCCAACGGCTGATTTCTTTGCCTCCTCCATGCACAATGATAGGTTTAAAACCAACCAGCTTTAACAAAACAACATCTTTAATGACGTTTCGCTTTAACTCCTCATCTGCCATTGCACTTCCGCCATACTTTACGACAATAATCTTTCTGTTGAATCTCTGTATATAAGGCAGTGCCTCAATCAAGGTAGCGGCCTTTTCCATAATTTTGCTGTCTAATTCCATTTTGTGTTCTCCTCTTTTTTATGGGTAGTCGTTGTTACAAGCTTTTTATCAGCTGCGGTAATCGCCGTTGATCTTTACATATTCATAGGTTAGATCGCAGCCAAATGCTGTTGCTGTCTCATTTCCCTCTTTAATATCCATTTTTGCAATTACTTCTTCCTCAGAAAGAATCTTTGTTGCAGTTTCCTCACTGTAATCTGTTGCAATTCCGTTTTCTACGATTTTAATAGTACCAGCTTTGCTCTCTAACCAGATATCAACCACTTCAGGATCAAACTGTGCACCTGAGTAGCCCATTGCGCAGAGGATACGTCCCCAGTTTGCATCATGACCAAATACAGCTGCTTTTGTCAGACTAGAACATACAACAGACTTTGCGATTGTTCGTGCCTGATTTTTGTCCTTTGCGCCAATTACAGTTGCCTCAAACAGACATGTACAGCCCTCTCCATCTCCAGCAATTTTCTTTGACAGCTCAAGCATAATAAAATGAAGGGCCTCACAGAAAGTCTTGTAGTCTTCACCTTCCTTTGTGATTGGTGTATTTTCTGCCTGTCCATTTGCCATTACAAGTACAGTATCATTTGTAGAAGTATCACCGTCAACAGAAATCATATTGAAGGTATCAACTACATCTTCGCTTAATGCTTTTTGAAGCAACTCATGAGAAATTGCCACATCTGTTGTTACAAAACAAAGCATAGTACACATATTAGGATGAATCATGCCTGAGCCCTTGCACATACCTGCAACTGTAACCTGCTTACCGTCTAATTCCAATGTGCATGCAACCTCTTTGCTCTTAGTATCAGTTGTCATAATTGCCTCTGCTGCAAGCTTGGCATCTTCTCTGCTACTTCCAAGTACCTTAGAAAGAGCTGTTACACCAGACTTAATCTTATCAATAGGAAGCTGTTTGCCAATTACGCCTGTTGATGCGACAAGAACTGCAGTTTTAGGAATGTTTAAAGCTGCTGCCGCCTCTGCTGCTGTATCTGCACAATAGCCAAGCCCCTCTGCGCCTGTACATGCATTTGCAATACCACTGTTTACAACGACTGCCTGTACATAAGGAGATGTTGTTACAATTTCCTTATCCCACTTGACGGGTGCTGCTTTTACAAGATTTGTGGTAAATACACCAGCTGCTGCACATGGTGTGCTGCTGAAAACCATTGCCATATCTTTTTTTGTCTGATTCTTAATGCCGGCATTTAATCCTGATGCCAAAAAACCTTTTGGAGCTGTTACGCCTCCATTTATCTTTGTAATTGCCATTTTTGTATCCTTTCTTTAATTTTGTAATTTCTATGCCAAGTATAACACACTTTGAGGTCAAATCAAGTATCATCCACTATTTTACTTTACTATGATAAAATAGCAGTGCGTCTTGACCTTATGCACATTATATGAATATATGCGTTATTAAGTTGGCTAATATTCAGTATTATACGCATATATTTGTATTTATGCAATAGTTTTTTTGATTTTTTTTGCTTTTCCTATTGCATTTCAAAAAGTAATGTTGTATAGTGGTGTACAGAAAACAAACAACGCATATCGTTTTGATATGGTTTTCAACAAAAAGTGAAAAAACAGAGGAGATACTATTATGAAAGAAAAAGTTGTTTTAGCATATTCTGGCGGTCTTGATACTACTGCTGTTATTCCGTGGCTGAAGGAAAATTATGATTATGATGTTGTATGCTGCTGTGTTAATGTAGGACAGGGCAACGAGATTGATGGTCTGCAGGAACGTGCAAAGCTCTCTGGCGCTGAGAAGCTTTATATTTTAGATGTAGTAGATGAGTTTTGCGATGAGTATGTTGCTCCATGTGTTCAGGCAAACGCTACATATGAGAATGAATATCTGTTAGGTACTTCTATGGCACGTCCGCTTATTGCAAAGAAGCTTGTTGAGATTGCAAGAAAAGAAGGCGCTGTTGCTGTATGTCATGGTGCTACAGGAAAGGGAAATGATCAGGTTCGTTTTGAGCTGGCATTTAAGGCACTTGCTCCTGATTTAAAGATCATCGCTCCTTGGAGATGTAATGAAACCTGGAATATGAAATCACGTGAAGATGAGATTGAATACTGCAAGAAGCATGGCATTAATCTTCCATTCTCCTCTGTTGATAACAGCTATAGCCGTGACCGCAATCTGTGGCACATCAGCCATGAAGGTCTGGAGTTAGAGGATCCGTCTCAGGCACCAAATTATGATCATCTGCTTGTTCTTGGCGTATCTCCTGAGAAAGCACCAGATGTTGCTACTGAGATTTCTATTTCTTTTGAGAAGGGTATTCCGGTTGCATTAAACGGAAAAGAAATGAAGTATTCTGAAATCGTTACTGAATTAAATAAGATTGGTGGTGCAAACGGAATAGGAATCGTTGATATCGTTGAAAACCGTGTTGTTGGTATGAAATCTCGTGGTGTTTATGAAACACCTGGCGGAACTATCCTTATGGCAGCTCATAAGCAGCTTGAGGAGCTGATTCTTGATCGTGATTCCATGGCATTCAAGAAGACTGTTGACAACCGTTTTGCAGATATTGTTTACGAGGGCAAGTGGTTTACACCTTTATGTGATTCTCTTCGCGCTTACATAAAGGCGAGCCAGGAATATGTAACTGGTACTGCTAATCTTAAGCTGTATAAGGGCAATATCATCAAGCAGGGAACTACTTCTCCCTACAGCCTGTACAATGAAAGCATTGCTTCCTTTGCTACTGGAGATATGTATGATCATCATGACGCAGAGGGCTTCATTAACCTGTTCGGTCTTTCCTTAAAGGTTCGCGCAATGAAGTTAGCTGAGGCTGAGAAGAAGAAATAATTTTGTAGAATTAGTTTTGCAAAATATGAATTTGATACAGAATAGCTGGTATATAATCCCGTGGCGCTTGTCACGGGATTTTACCATTTTAAAAGATTCGCATTTTAGAAATTCAGGATTCAATTAATAAGAAAATAAATAGAGAGGCATGATGTATGTTACTTTTACAATATGTAAAAAATACAATTTATCAGGCAAGCGGTGAGGAAATTAAAACACCAGATGCATATGAGCGCTTTGGCATTTTAATTCCAGAATCTACCTCAACTGCTCAAGGTGTTCGTCCATTTCCTCTGCCAGATGATGAGCATTTATTTGCTCTTTTTTGGAATATTCATGATGGTCACAAACTCTCTGCTACTTTTCTTCCACAGCCATATCCGTTTTGCTATGAAAAAGAGTTTGTGGCGGGTACAAGAACGCAGCTTCATTCACATGAATATCTAGAATTTTTCTATGTGATGGAGGGGGAATATCATCAAAAGATTTTAGGAACCGAATACATCTTCCATTCTGGCGAGTTTTGCTTGATTGATAAGAATTGTCTGCATCAGGAAATTCTAGACGAAAGTGAATGCACGATTGTGTTTTTTGGTATCACAAATGCGATGTTTACAAGTATCAGTAGTTTTCACACGGTTGCCGATGATATCGCATCTTTTCTTCATATGGCGCTATTGGAGCAAAAATCATTGCAGCAGTTTTTGACATTTCGTCCACGCGAAGCACAATTTATTGAGGATATGGAAAATACGCTTCTGTCTGTCTTACAAGAGCTAGCACGTCATGACATTGCAACGCCTCTGATTTGTCGAGGACTTTTGACTCGTGTTTTTCAGCTACTTGGTTCTCAGTATGAGTTTTCACTCTCCAAACAGCAGAGGCAACGCATGAATGTAATTTTGTCGAACCAAATTATTGACTTTATGAAGTTACATTTGAATCACATTTCAATTCAGATGTTGACAAAGGAATTTCATTTTCACGAGGATTACTTTAATCGACTGTTAAAGTCTCAAACTGGAATGACCTATACCGAATATTTACAGATGCTTCGATTAGAGAAGGCGGAACAACTGCTGACTGATACCGATAATACAATTGAACAGATTGCAGAGGAAGTTGGTTATCGCAACAAAGGATATTTTTATCGAATCTTTGTCGAGCGAAGAGGCTGTACACCGGCCCAATACAGAAGAAAAAGACAGGAAAAGCTTTGAAGGCTTTCCTGTCTTTTTTTAGAAATTTATTTTTTAGAGCCTTATGCGTTCCACTTCCAGTCTCTGATCTCAGGCATATCAATACCATACTCATGGATGTACTGCTTGTGCTCTACAAGCTTGTCGTTCATCTGCTGGATCAGATAAGCGCCCTTGTTGCCCAGCTGCGGCAGGTGCTGCAGGGCATCCTTAACCAGGTGGAAGCGGTCGATCTCGTTCTGCACGCGCATATCGAACGGCGTGGTGATGGTGCCTTCCTCCTGGTAGCCATGGACAGACAGGTTGCGGTTGGTACGCTCGTAGGTCAGCTCATGGATCAGGGTCGGGTAACCATGGAATGCGAAGATGATCGGCTTATCCTTGGTGAACAGAGCATCGTAATCAGCGTCAGACAGGCCATGAGGATGCTTGGTGTTGGGCTCAAGCTTCATCAGGTCAACAACGTTGACAACGCGGATCTTCAGTTCGGGCATAGCGTCGCGCAGGATGGTGACAGCAGCCAGAGTTTCCAGGGTCGGGGTATCACCGCAGCAAGCCATGACGACATCCGGCTCTTCGCCTGCATCGCTGGAAGCCCAATCCCAGATGCCAACGCCCTGGGTGCAGTGCTTAACAGCCTGCTCCATGGTCAGCCACTGGGGACGCGGATGCTTGGAGGTGACCAGTACGTTGACATAGTCACGGCTGCGGACACAGTGGTCGAAGCAGCTCAGCAGGCAGTTGGTATCCGGCGGCAGGTACAGGCGGACAACGTCTGCCTTCTTGTTGGCGATGTGATCCAGGAAGCCGGGATCCTGATGGGTGAAGCCATTGTGATCCTGCTGCCATACGTTGGAGGTCAGGATCAGGTTCAGGGAAGCAATGCTCTGGCGCCAGGGCAGCTGGCTGCAAACCTTCAGCCACTTAGCATGCTGTGCAACCATGGAGTCCACCACGCGGATGAAGCTCTCGTAGGAAGCAAAGAAGCCGTGACGACCGGTCAGCAGGTAGCCTTCCAGCCAGCCTTCGCACATATGCTCGGACAGCATGGAGTCCATGATGCGGCCGTCGTGTGCCAGGAATTCATCGCCCGGGATGATGGTGGAGTTCCAATCACGCTGGGTAGCTTCGAAGCACTTGTACAGACGGTTGGACATGGTCTCGTCAGGTCCAAAGATGCGGAAGTTTTTAGCATCAGCATTCAGCTTGAGCACGTCGCGGATGTAACCGCCCAGCTCGATCATATCCTGTGCCTGAGTCTCACCAGGAACAACATCTTTTACACCATACTCACGGAAATCCGGGAGACGAAGATCTTTCAAAAGAAGACCACCGTTTGCATGTGGGTTAGCACCCATACGAGCATTTCCCTTAGGAGCCATATCAACGATCTCCTGTTTAACGCTTCCGTCTTCATTGAAGAGTTCTTCTGGTTTGTAGCTAAGCAGCCACTCTCAACTGATCCAAATGCTCTGGTTTTTCCATTGACATAGGAACCTGATGTGCACGGAAAGAACCTTCGATTTTCTGTCCGTCTACTACTCGTGGACCTGTCCATCCCTTCGGAGTACGAAGTACGATCATCGGCCAAGCAACTCTCTTTGCATCGTTATTTTCACGAGCATGTTTCTGAATTGCTTTAATTTTCTCGATACAGCTGTCCATAGCCTCGCACATAGCCTTGTGCATAGCGATATGATCTTCCGGATCGATACCATCGTTCATTTCATCTTTTGCTTCTACAAAGATCGGATCCCATCCGCATCCCTTGAAGAAATTCTCTACTTCTTCATGAGACATACGTGCAAATACAGTAGGATTGCTAATCTTGTATCCATTCATATGAAGGATTGGAAGAACCGCACCATCTGTGATCGGATTTAAGAATTTATTGGACTGCCAGGAAGTTGCCAGTGGGCCTGTCTCAGATTCACCGTCACCAACTACTGGAACTGCAATCAAATCCGGGTTATCAAATACGGCACCAAACGCATGAGCGACTGAATAACCAAGCTCTCCACCTTCATTAATTGAACCCGGAGTCTCCGGTGCACAGTGACTTGGTACTCCACATGGGAATGAGAACTGTTTGAACATCTTCTGCATACCCTCAACATCCTGAGAAATATTAGGATAGATTTCACTGTATGTTCCATCAATGTAGGTATTTGCAATCTGGAAGTTTCCGCCGTGTCCAGGACCGGAAATGTAAATCATATCCAGATCATACCGTTTGATAACACGGTTACAGTGAGTCCAGACAAAGTTCTGTCCCGGTACTGTTCCCCAGTGACCTACAATTTTCTTTTTAACATGATCCATAGTAAGTGGTTTGCGAAGCAGCGGGTTATCCAACAGATACAACTGACCAGCGGACAAATAGTTTGCTGCACGCCAATATGTGTCCATCTTCTGCAGCATCTCATCACACAGAGGCTGCTTCTCAAGACAAGTATTTTCGCTCATAATGAACTCCTTTCGAAATTTTCTTTTTCACTAATATTTTTCAACATTTCTCATTATATAGGCAATCGACAAATTCTTCAACCTTTTTTATCGTTTTTTTCAGGTTTTTGTCACTTTGTCAAAAAAATAACAATATTACATGCTTTTTTGTGCATATTTTCTACAATCAATCCAAATAGGTCGGATGACGAAGAGAACCCTTCTTAAATTCTCCCTCTGATGTTACAAACGGGTACTGTAATTCCGATTCGTAATACCATGGGTCCATCTCGTGTGCCGGATTTGTGAGCAGATGGAACTGTTTTGCGGGCTTTCCGCCCTTTCCAAGTAAAAATGCCTTCTCGCCATTTTCTTTGACACATACATCAACAATCACTGCCGCATCACCGGTCGCTGCATCCAAAAACAAATCACCGGTCTGCAAGTTATCTTTTTTAATCTTTTTCGTCTCTTTTTCCAAGGTTGAAACCGATGTATAAGTCAAAACGCAGTGCAGATATGCTTCCAGATTTTTCCTCGATTTATCCAGTTCACCACCATTGACCCAGATTGCGCCAGTCGCATCTTTGCGGATGCGGAATCCTTCTCTCCACTTTTGATACTGTGCTGCAAAGCCATCGGAAAACTGAAAAGAGATTTTGTCATACATTTGATTTTCCCACAAATACTCGGTATATAATCGAATCACGGAACCGCCGGCCCACTGAAGATTCTCCTTTGCTAACGGAAGTTTGAAAACCGCCGGCGTGTTGGTGATGTCCTTTGCCTTTTTTCCATCCCACGTTTTTACTACACCTGTAGATTTTTTTAAGGAATATTTTCGTAAAAACTCCACAAGGCTTCCCTTTTCTGCCTCTTCTCTTGTATATCCTTTCGGCGTGTTGATACGCTCTGCAAGCGTCATCCCTTCCTCATTTACGATAGGAAGCTGTTTTTGCTCTTCTTTCGTTTCTTTTTTTTCTTCTTTTTTTGTTGCCTGACCGGATACAGCCACCGGTTCTGAAAACGATGCCGGTGCACGCCAGATCATCGGTCCCCAAAGTGGAGAAAACAACAGCAATAACACACCGCCTAATAATCCTGCCAAAATAATCGCATCCTTTTGATGCATTCTTCGTCTGCTCATAACCATCTTTCCTCTCCTGCATTTGTCCTTATTATATCCAATCCCTCTGTAATTGTCTATTCTATTTTTCACCCCTCTTCTGTGAAAAATAGCATAAAAGAAGGACAAATTGGCATATAAGGTTTTACAAATTGCCTTTTTAATTGTATAATAAAGAATAATTTACGAAAAATGGAGGACTTTTATGCAAAAAAAAGAACGGAAACAGCGGGTTCGCAAGACACCGCCGTTACTGCCCCGTTTGGTAATACTATTCTTTCTTTTGATGGTTCTGCTCTTTATGAACATCGATATGTGCAGCCGTATACTTAACTACGGAAGCTATGAAAAAACTACCGCCACCATTGTTGCAAAAAAGACGGACGGTTTTCTTCTCCTGATTCCGATGGCAGAACTTTCTTATCAATATGAAGGAACAGAATATAAGGAAGATAAATTTTTTATCCTGCCACATCTCTTTGGCATATCCAATGAGGCCGGACAACAGATTACAATTTACGTAAATACAACATCACCAAATTACTGTTTGATACGGCAGCCATTTTATAAAAATGTGGTAAACTGGATTCTTCTCCTATTATTGGGGGTCTGGATCCATAATATCATTAAGCTGAATAAAAAGAAGAAGGAGGCAACACATGAAAGCCAAATGGAACGAATGGAAAAATAGCATCAAACAAATGCGTGTTGACAAACGTTGGTTTGACATCACCTGCAAGATTATTTCCTTCCCTTTTGTCCTGCTCTACCATATTTTGAATTTCTGCCTGACATTTTCAAAAGTTATTCTGAACGTAATTTTACTGGTTTTAATTATTGGTGGAATTGCCGGTGGAATTTTGTATGCCAAAATGCTTCCAATGTATCAGGATGCCTGTGAGCAGGCATACGACAAACTGTCAAACCTGAACGAAAACAGTTTTCATATGTTTTCCAACACTGTCATCTACGACAAAGATGGGAAGAAAATTGGTGAAATCGACAGTGGCTCTTACAAATATGTAAAAATCAATAAAATTTCGGAATATATCCAATACGGATACATAGCAACCGAAGACAAAAAATTTATGGAACACCGCGGCATTGATTTACAGTCAATTACACGTGCGGGCATTTCCCTCATTACAAATAAAGGAGAAATCACTCAGGGTGGAAGTACCATTACCCAGCAGGTTATCAAAAATAATCTGCTGTCGCAAAAGCAGTCTTTCGGCAGAAAATTAACCGAAGTTTTACTTGCACCGGCACTGGAACAAAAATACAACAAAGCTGACATTATGGAGTTCTACTGCAATAGTAACTTCTA
>ENA-OPCN01001603-OPCN01001603.1-human-gut-metagenome-genome-assembly--contig:-NODE-1603-length-14736-cov-1.918262_pt1 | contig 14736 bp, 5 predicted proteins | sample MGYA00241567_ERZ501485 | MGnify/ENA primary metagenome ERZ501485 (study PRJEB25962, sample SAMEA2042579) | human gut metagenome | biome: human gut; feature: human-associated habitat; material: faeces...
AATATCGACCTCCAATCGTTAGATTTTTGGTCTAACATTTGGGGGTCGGTACATTTCTTTGTCTGTATGCTCTTTTTCTTTTTGAACTTTTTATTTAGGGCATACTGGAGCTGGTAGCCTTTAGCACCAGTGACTTTTTTCCAAGACAAAGTCACTTTACACGTCTTGCTTTTTTTGACTTTTTTCAATTGACTTAATATTTTCAAACCCTTAACCTGAGGTATACGCAAAATCTTTTGTCCTGCCGTTGATGAAGTATTGTCTTTGCCTACATTGCTGTTTTGTGACTTTGTTGTCGTAGGTGTAGGCGTTGGAACAGGAGTAGAATTAGCTTTCTCCTCTTGCTGGGTACTTTTTAACGTAATTTCAAGCTGTTCCGATTTTCCATCTTTATTACTCGCGACTATGTTTACTTTATCATTCTCTGCTTTAACCGGAGTAATTTTAATTTCATTCGCCGTTATCGATACCTCTTGTTCACCTGCATAATCCGTGTCGCGACAAGCATTTACCGATATATTTGACATCCCATTATTGGATGTAATATGCAATTCTCCGTTACTATAGCTATATACGGCATTGTCAGATGTAAGTTTTACCTGGTACAAATTGCAATTGTTTTCTTCCGCCGGAACGGAAATACTATAATCTGCCTTATCCCCCTCAACTTCTGTCGTATTTTCACTTGTCGTAATCCGCTCAATATTTTGCCCATTTACTGCTACAAAGGAATTTTCTCCGTACAGTGTAATATCTGTATTATCCTGCTCTGGTTCAACAGTATATGAATCAGATTCCGGTATCTGAGCCAAATACTGTAAATTTTTCTCCTCGTTTCCAAACACCGAACCATAGATTGGAATGTAGTCAATAACATTAATACTTCCTGTCATCTTACTGTCTTCAAATTCCAATGTATCTCCTGATTTATCTGTTACTTTTATGCCATCGCTGACAATTAATGTATTACCATTATCCTCTCCTGATATCTCACTTGTTTTAGCATTAGCCTTTTTTTTCGTCTCTGCATTGCTATACGGACCATTTAACACTTGCTCTGTGTTAAAATATCTTAATTCCTGATAATTCTCTTCCCATTTATCTTCTGTAGCATCTTTATATGAAAAATCACTAAAATCCTTTTCTACTATCATCGTAGAAAATTCTCCTCGTGGGCTCTCATCCTTTGAGCCAACCGAATTCATATCATATAAAAACACCTCATAATTATCGCTATTTTCATATACTGATGTTGCGATAATAGCATGCCCACTTGTTTGGGAATGATATAGGAGCATTACCGGAACACCTTTTGCTTGCCATTTTTGCACTTCTTTCACAAATTTTTGTAAAAATTCTGACTTTGTACAACTACCAGAGCCATCTGTTCTTGTTGTTTCTGCCGTAAGACTTAATCCACCATATTTTGATGAAAACTGGGACAAATACAAGAAATTCAAATACTTTCTCGCCAACTCATTTGAATATGGCTGTAATTGATAAAAGGATTTCGCATTAAAAGCACCTAAATTAACTTTATTTCCCTTATTCAATGTCATCCCCATACTTATTCCATAGCACGAACCATCCCATTTGCTTCTGCTTTTATTTAATAACGACAAATACTCATAAAAACCACTTGAAATACTCTTCAAATATTTAGTATCTGTTTCGTACTTTGCGTTATAAGGACAATACCAATTTGAGTCATTTCCGTTGTTATGACAAAAGGAATTATTGTCTATTCCACGCCTGAAACTATACACTGGTGCAGGTGTATTTGTCGGGGATGGTGTAGGTAAATCCACACTTCCATCTGAAGAAACTTTCCCAGCATAACGCCAAAGGGATGAGGACGAAAGATTTAAATGTAATGCGGGGCGAACTGAAAAAGTATCTGTAGAAATTCCCCCATACCCATATCCATATCCTACAGAATTTACTAATGCCACACTAGCACTATACCTGCCTGGTGATCGAAGCAACCAAAACCCTGCTTCGCCTATTGAATTCATTGCCACTCTGGTTTCACTATCTTCATAAAACTCACTATCAAATCCATATGCGCTATTACTGGCTTCCGCAATTGATAAAAGATACACCTTATCCGTTGTATCTACGCCACCATTCGTTCCATACTCCAAATTGTTCTCATTTACAACTAATGTTTTTTTTATTGCATTCTGTTCATCTTTGGAAAATGCATTATTTAAAAATGTTTCATTTAACCAAGTACGAAGAGCACACGTTGCCCATGTGACATCAGCCCAAGGCTGATTATTATATGGTTGATTATCCAAATTCTGATCTGCCAGCAAAAAGGCATCATTTCCATTTATGGAAAGGACACGCCATTTAATCGGTTCTTTTGTTGAACTATTGCTTTGATAGTAGTTGCCAAAATAGATACAATCCCACGTTGTCACACCGTTACTAATCGTTGGATTACTTAATCCATAGGACGATGTACTTTCTGCGGCACTGCTTTTTGAGATATGTACAGGCAATACAAATGATGGTACTACCAAAGCCATTATTATCAGTGCGGAAACTAAACATCTCCCACGTCTGTTTTTCACAAATGATAATGGAACTAATCTCATAAAATATTTTCTCCTTCTACATAACATTCTTTTACTGTAAAACTTATCCCAACAGTGGATTTGCTTTTCATGCAAATCCACCAATTTTAATCATCTCAATAATAATCCTTTTGCCTTACTTTAAATTTTTAAAAAATACAAAAATTAGTAATTTAATGAGATTTCGCCTTGCATCTCCGGAACATTAAATTCAGCAATTGTCGTTTCACTTCCTTCTTCATAATTGCCGTCTTCATCTAGCACAGCACTACCATCATCGTTCAACTTTGCTTTATGGAAAGACAACGAATATTCCCCTGCGGACATATATTCATCCATTCGATGTTTACCCGTATCTATATTTGAATCACGGTCATAATCCTCTTCTTCTATCATTTCCTCACCTGACCAAATACTGTATCCCGATCTCATCGAGTAACCGACATGAATTGTATTATAGTTCACACAATACTTAATACCACTTGTATTTGTAAGATTGATACAAAGACGATATGCTTCAAAATTAATTGGCAAGTTCGAAACATCTTTTGATGGTACCGTAAATTTCTGTGAATAAGCACATTCACCCTGCATTTTATATACCCCTGGTTCCACTAAAAATACATAACTGTGTGTTTTCGTTGTTTCATCATATGTAATCTTTTGATACTTTGGCTGATAACCATTACCAAAGACATCCTCATTTTCCGTTACATTCAACAAGGTATTCGACAAATCAACTTCTCTATCAAATTTCCCTCCAAAGTTCGTAATTTCCCCAGATATTTTTTGCAAATTACAGGTCAAATTATGATTCATTAAATCTCCTTTATTAAAATTTAAGGTCCATATTTTTTCGCTGCTCCCAGCATTTCGAACAATATATGAATGTCCACTGGCAATAAAATTATTGGAAGAAGGAATTAAAACACAATAATTACCATCTTTATCAACTACAAACTGTTCGTCTGAATATGGCACAAGAGACTCATAAAAAGTATCAATCCTTAATGCTTCTATCTCAAAAATACCTGTAAATGGAATATTATTTCCCCTTGTCATTTTCCCCTGCGCTACATTCCCATCAAACACAAAATCAAATTCTTTATTTGCTTTGCCTACTGTTACCTGACCTTTCATTGCATTATCAATAGCTGTAGTATTAGCATTTTCAATTCCATCATATCCAAAAGAAAAAAACTCATAAGTTCCAGGATACAGATACGCCGTATATTTTCCTGTTTTAGCGTCTACACTCGCGTTATATAAAAAACCTGGGCTATCTTTTTTTCTAACCGAAAATCGAAAAGGTCCCTTAACGATATTTCCGTTTTTCGTCTTTATGTAACCAGAAAGTTTATACTGTCCTTTTTGTGCAGAAGTATTGCTTGTATTGGTCTGCGTTTTTTTAGCCGAACTGTTTGCTCTTTTTTTAACCTTTACCGTCACCTTGCAGACATACTTTTTCTTACCCACTTTAGCCTGCACCTTGGCTTTTCCGGCTTTCTTTCCCTTAATTGTGACTTCTGTCTTTTTCTTTTTACTAAGTGTCACATTTTTCTTACCGGAAGCGACTGTCCACTTCACCTTCTTTTTGTTGTTTTGCAGTTTGATTTTTACTGTCTTTCCAACGTTTACTGTTACCGTTTTTTTGTTCAGTTTTACCTTTTTCTTTGCGGCAAAGGCACTCTGCGGAAGCAGAGATAATGCCATCGCAAAAATAAGTAAAAGAACCATTGATTTTTGTTTTTTCATTGTGAAATCCTCCTGTTTTTTTGTTATTTCTTTATCTTAACTTTTTTCACCTTACTCCACTTACCATACACCTTTTTCCTGCCATTCATCTTGTAGGCACGAACACGAATGTAATATGTTTTCTTCTTTTTCAGTTTCTTAATGGTGTACTTGGTTTTCTTTGTCTGTACGCTCTTTTTCTTTTTGAACTTTTTGTTTAGAGCATACTGAAGCTGATAGCCTTTGGCACCAGTGACTTTCTTCCATTTTGCAATAAGTTTCTTACCCTTTCCATTTTTAGCTGAGGTAAGCTTGACCTTGGAAGGTGCTTTAACTTTTACCGTTTTGCTTGGTGTGGACTGCTTCTTTCCGGCATTTGCTGTTCCGGATGAATACGTCTGTGAATTGGCATTCGTGTTTGTGTTTGTCTTTGCCTGATACAAAATCGCATAACTGTCGTTATTGGACTCATCACAGTCACCTTCTGCCACATCCGCATGAAGCAGCATATAAACCGCCTGATTTGCATTGTATGACAAATCACTCTTATTCACAGTAATGGTCTTCGTCACACGCTTCCATGGTTCAATGGAAATTTCCTCTGACGTATACAACTGCTTGGATTTCTTCTCATCACTGTAAAGTTTCAATGTAGTCGTTGCGGTGCGGTCACTGACATTTTCTAAGGTTGCCGTGATAACCGCCTGACTGCCTTTTTCTTCTACCGAGTTTGTTAACCGGATATCCGATTTACCAACAGAAACGGACACCTGATTCTTTGTGAGGTCAGTCTGTCCTTTTGCATAGACATACACCGATGCAGTCTGCGGATTCGTCACATCCGACAAATCCATGTATGCCGTGCCGGAGACTGTCTCGCCCGGCTGAACCGTCTGCGATATCGTCTTTTCAATCTCCGTGCCATCTTCCAACTGAATCTTCACAGTCAATTCATCAATCGGAGTTAATTCCGTATTGGTTGCATAATAGTGAACGGCAGTCAAATCATCCTCCACATCGTACTCATCAATGGAAGCACCTGCTAAGGTCAATTCAGTCTGCGGCGTTTTTGAAATCACAAGCAGCTCATTTAAGTTTGTGCTCTGGTTCAATACATTGGCAGCAAACTCCCACTGACCGTCACTCTCCAACACTGGAGATAAATACTGGATTCGCTTGTCTTTTCCGGTATACACCGTAACCGGTTCTGAAAAACCATCCTCGGTTTTCATGGAAACTTTTATGCTTCCTTCGCCGGTCTCATCATCATTTGCAATCCATACAAATCCTTCGTAATCACCATTTTTACAATAAATCGCAGAAGACGGAATACTGTTTTCATCATCGGTCAGCTCTGTCCCTTCGCCATCCTTTAACTCGTACATCTTTCCATTACGGTTATAAAGCAGTTTGCCGTTCGCATACTGAAGTCCGGCAATGGTTCCCTCATCTGTCCCGGAAGAAATAAGCGTTTTATCTGCCTCATTACAAATCTGCGATTCTCCGTTTTCATTTTCCGTCAAATAAATGGCATGGTTTGCACCATTTTCTTCATAGACCGCATACTCTTTTACTTCCTTCGTCGTAGAAGCAATCTCCTGCACTTTGGAAGAGCCGAGCGTCTGTCGGCAAATCGTAGTAGTTCCCTCATTCTCAACATAATCCTCGGAAGAACTTCGAAGCCATGTAACAGCAGCACCATCGCTTCCCCCACTAACTTTCGGCATCATATCCAGTTTGTCGTTATTCGTAAGCTGTGTGGTCTGTGTAAATGTACCGGATGCCTCATCAAAAACAGCTGTCCAGATTTCGGATTTCTTCGCCACGTCATTTAAAATGGTGTTGGCACCGTCACTTACGCTGCCTTCGATTTCCGACTTTTCCTTCTGCCATGCCAGTACCAGCTTGCCATCTACCACTGCCATGTCTGCATACATATCGGCGTATCCATCATCTAAAACCGCTTTTGGTGTTGTCCACGAACCGTTTTTACAGACCGAATACTGTAACACCGTACGGTTTAACTCACTGCGCTCACTGTCATATCCTTGGAAAATCATAACCTTCGTTCCATTGATTTCCCTAATAATCGGCAGCGAACTGGTGAGGATTCCGCTCTGCAAAGTCAATTCCGTCATGCTGTCCGTCTGACCGTTCTGCTTTAATTTCGCAATCGGCTGACTGGCTGCCTTGTGGTTCCATGCAGATGTTTTCTCTGCAAATGAATCATCAATCAAAGAACATGTCCAGCCGTCATTATTCTGATTGAATTTATTGGGATTTCCCCAAAATTTAAAGGTTGTACTTTTCAAATCATGCTGCCAATCCACCAGAAATGCACAGTACAAATGAATATATGCCGAGGCGGTTGCTGAACAGGATGACTTTGGAAGCAACTGCAAATCACCCGACAATTTTCCACCTACTCCTGCGGTTATAATCTTATTAATTCCATATCCGCCCTCCAGCGAGATTTCCGGTTTTAAACTCAGTTTTCCATCGAGCGTCCATTTCTTTGTGGAAAATGTATATTTCGGTCCAAGTTCTCCTGCAATTTTTCCTCCGCCTGCCAATGACGCATACCACGGTCCAATCGGCGACGCAAACTGCCAGTTGACACTTGCCTTCCAAGCCAGTTCAGGTGCTATCTTACCGGTGGAAGAAATCAGATTTCCATACTTATCATATTCCTGCTCCATGTAGCCTACCACAGACAAGCTTGGCATCTTGTTAAATTTGCTCACCGAATAAGTAGACCTTTTCACCGGAGCATACCGATATAATAACCCGGTAAGGGAAGCATATTTCTCTGCGTCATTCACGACCTGCTTATACCTGCTCCACTCCGTTTTGGAATCCAGCATGTTGGTTTTTCCAACGCCGATTGCCATCTTGACGGAATAACTTCCATCTGCCTTTGTTTTCTGAGACAGTGTAACCGGAAATACCGATGCGCCTAAACTCCAGTTGGCAGGAAAGAATTCACTCACTTCCGCACTTAACTTTCCGGATTTGTTGGAACCAAGAGAAAGGTCGGCTCCTTTTGTAACTGTGCCAAGCGATTCATCGCGGTCCGATACTACCGGCGGTTCTGTCGCAGCAGGCTTTGGTGTTTCCTGTGATGAGCCACCTCCCCCTTCCGAGGTAACTTTTCCTGCATAACTCCAAAGAGTAGAAGAGGAAAGATTTAAATGCAAAGCGGGCCGAACCGCATGATAATCATAACTGACATTAAAGCCATAGTAATAGCCGTAGCCATTTATATCCACAAGGGACGCACCATCACTATAAGGTCCCGGCGACCGCAGCCACCACCCGCCGTTCCCCTCGTACTCCGTACTCGTGGACGTAAACGCTCCGCACTCTTTTGCATATGCTGTATTTTTTGCTTCTCTTGTATTACTGCTGGTATTAAACTCGCCATTAAATCCATAAGCCGTATTACTTGTTTCTGCAATGGACAAAAGATACACTTTATCTGTGGTATTCTCTCCACCTTCTGTTCCATAGTATGGATTGTCATCGTTCACAACTGTTGTGTTCTTTATGGCCGCCTGTTCTGCCGATGTAAATGCCGTATTTAAAAATGCATCATTCAACCATGTACGAAGAGTACACGTTGCCCATGTTACATCCGTATCTTCCTCATTATACGGTTTAGCATCCAAGCTTTGGTCTGCCAGCAAAAAAGCATCATTTCCATTTACGGAAAGGACTCGCCATTTAATTGGTTCTTTTTTATCATTCTGATTCGCTTTTCCATCACCATTTGTATCATTCTGCCAATAGTTTCCAAAATAGATACAATCCCATGTTGTTACACCATTTCCGTCGGTGGTTGGATTTTGTAAACTAACTGCTGCCTTAGCCGGTGTGGATTGCCCCAGCGTAATCTCGCACAGGGAAAGCACCATTACCAGTGCAAGTAATCCTGCCAGCAGACGTTTTGTTTTTCTTCTTTTCACAAAGATTCCTCCTTTTTTGCTTCATTTGATTTATGTTCTTTCGTCAAAATGAATTGGTAAATTACGTTTACAAAATTTACCATGCGGTATATGTTATATATTAACACATATCAAGGGGTGTTTCAATAAGTTTTGTGGCAAGTCCACACCAACCATTAAAAAGCGTGAATAATTCATATTTTTGACATGATAAATCATGTTCATGCTAATCACACTATGCTAAAGTATAACCATAAAATTATATGAGGAGGATTTATCATGAACATATTAAAAAAACAAACCATCAGCATCGGTTTATGCTTTGCGCTTGCCGTATCGACACTTAGTGCCTTTACTCCGGCAACAGCGGCTGCAAAAGCAAAACTGGTCAAAAAGAAACTTACATTAACCGTTGGACAAAAGAAAAAGATTTCGATAAAATCAAAAAAGAAAAAAGCAAAATATTCTTTCAAAGCTTCCAACAAAAAAGCTTCCGTAAGCAAAGCCGGCGTTATCACGGCAAAAAAAGCCGGCAAAGTTAAAATTACCGTAAAAGAGAAGTTGAAGAAAAAAACAAGAAAGGTGGGAACCATTACGGTTACTATCAAAAAGAAAATAGCACAAAACACGACGGTTCCGGCACTTAATACGCCAACACCTGTCGTTACAGCTACCCCGGCGGCGTCTCCGAGCAATGAACCAACTACCGAACCGACCGCTACCGCTACTGCAACTGCAACACCGACTCCAAAAGTCACCCCTACTCCATTTCCTGAGAACCCTGAATTTTCGAATATTCCAAAAGGTTATACCGCAAAAAATCAGGCTAACAAAGGAGAAGTAGAACGCTTTGAATATGAATCAACAGAATACATCAGTGACGATGAATCTGCAAAAAAGACACCAATTGACCGCTATGCTATGGTTGTTCTTCCAAAAGACTATTCAAAAACGAAAAAATATCCGGTTGTTTATATGCTCCACGGATTAAGTGACACGCCGGAATCCATGGTCGGAAACGGAATTCTTAACGATGGTGCATGTACACAGTATGTGGTATGGAATGCCATTGCCAATGGTGATGTCAAAGAATGTATCGTCGTTTACCCATGTGTATGCTGTAACGAAGAAGGAAAAAGCAGTTTTAACACAGATGCAAAAACAGCCTCTTATTATGACTACATCATTAATGACTTAACAAAAGTATTAATGCCTGCCATTAATAAAGAATATTCCACACTGACCGGACGAGAAAACACGGCGGTTTGTGGATTTTCTATGGGCGGACGCGAGACATTGAACATTGGTATAAGACGTCCTGATTTATTTAGCGGTATCGGATTATTTAACCCGGCACCGGGTGCTTTAGATGGCGGTGACATGCTTACAAAAGCGGATTTAAAACTTGCCGATGAGTACATAAACAGCACTTATATTCAGATTACAAAAGGTGCTACTGACACAGTTGTTGGCAGTAATCCAACCAATTATTACAATGCACTAAAGGCTGCCGGCATCCCATGTTCCTACTATGAAACAATGGGCGGCGACCCTGCAGGCAAAGGAAACGGTGGCCACTGGGCAACCGTTTATCATCATGGTTTGTATAATTTCTTAAAACGTATTTTCAAGTAAAAAAGAAAGGGGATTCTGAAACATGAAAAAAACATTTCTCTGCTTCAGTTTGTCCTTTGCACTTTTAGCATCTGCCCTGAACCCGTTGTTCTCGGCAGATGTTTTTGCAAAGGCAAAGTTAGCAAAAACAAAAATCACATTAACCGTAGGACAAAAGAAAAAGATTACAATAAAGGGAAAAAAGAAAAAAGCGAAGTACACATTTAAGGCTTCTAACAAAAAAGTTTCGGTAAACAAAAAAGGAGTTGTTACCGCAAAAAAAGCCGGAAAAACAAAAATTACCGTAAAGGAAAAACTTAAGAAAAAAACTAAGAAGATTGGGGTCGTTACAATTATAATAAAGAGCAAAGTATCAAATAAAAAGTCGATTGCAAGTGCGCAGCCGGCAGCCACAAATTCCGGAAATACCGGTGAAAAACCAACGACTGCACCAACAGCATCAGCCACACCAACACTGCCCCCTACTCCAACCGGCTCTCCGAAGCCTACTGCCACCCCGCGTCCAAAAGAAAATCCGGATTATTCTGATCTGCCATCCGGATTCATGAATAAAAACGAGGCTAACAGTGGCACTCTGGAAGAATTCTACTACGATTCTACAGAAGTGTCAGAGGGCGAAACCGTAAAACGTCATGCACGCGTTGCACTGCCAAAAGGATATACCGAGTCAAAAAAATATCCGGTCATCTATATGCAGCACGGTATTTTCGGTAACGAATATTCTCTTACCGGAGACAATACACAATATGTTGCCTGGAACGCTATGGCAAATGATGATATGAAAGATTCCATTGTTGTTTTTGCTAATGTTTGTGCAAACAAAGAAGGAAAAGGAACCGGCTTCAGTTTGGAACACTATAAAGCCTATGACAACTTCATCAACGACTTAACAAAGTGCCTTATGCCTGCTATCAACAAAAAATATTCCACACTGACAGGTCGTGAAAATACTGCTGTATGCGGATTTTCCATGGGCGGACGTGTGAGTTTGCAAATTGGATTTGAGCGACCGGATTTATTTGGTTACATTGGTGCTTTTTGTCCGGCTCCGGGTCTTTTGCCTTACACGATGAATGGAGTTACTGAACCCGGATTTTATACGGATTCCACATTTACGCTGCCAAGCGAATATTTAAATGACACTTATGTACAGATAACAAAAGGATTTAAAGATGATGTTGTAAAACAGCACCCACTTTTGTATCATCAGGCTCTGCAAAAAACAAACACACCTCATGTTTACTACGAAACGATGGGTGGTGATCCAAGCGGCAGCGGCAGTGGCAACCATGAAAAAGCAGTTTACCAGCATGGTTTCTACAATTTTATGAAAAATATTTTCAAACCAAATGTAACTGTTCCGGCAGGTGCATTAAGAAAAGATGGAGTAAAAGGAACAACGGAAGAATTCGAATACGAGTCCACTGCTGTAGCAGAAGGAAAAACAGTGACCAGAAAAGCCTTAGTTGGACTTCCGGATGGATACAATCCAAAGAAAAAATATCCGGTTGTCTACGGTTTACACGGTTATGGCTGGGGCATCTATAATCTTGCTCAAGATGGTGCCACAGATGTTGTTTGGAACGGCTATGCCAATGATGTAATGGATGAAGTCATTATGGTATTTCCTAATATTTGTGCAAATGAATCCGGTCAGGGAAACGGTTACAGCCAAGAAACCTATGACGCCTATGATAACTGTGTCAATGATATCGTAAAATGCTTAATGCCTGCTATTAACAAACATTACAGTGTCAAAACCGGACGTCTCAATACAGCCGTCTGGGGATTCTCAATGGGTGGCAGAGAAGCTTTGAATGCAGGATTTAAACATCCGGATAAATTTGGTTATATCGGTGCCTTTTGTCCCGCTCCTGGCGTTCTCCCATATAGTGCAGAAAAAGGGATTTTTACCGAAGATACTTTCACACTGCCGGATGCTTATAAAGAAAACACGTTAGTTATGATTGTAAAAGGGAAAAATGACACAACGGTAGGTAACAATCCTATCCTTTACCATAAGGCCTTGGAAAAAAATAATGTTCCGCACATTTATTATGAAACCATGGGCGGAGATGCTGTAAACCGCGGAGGTGGCGGCCACCAAAATGTCGTTTATCTGCACGGATTGTATAATTTAATGAAACGGGCTTTCCCATGCAAATAAATTTATACACAGGTCAAAAATATCACCATGTTAAAAAACAGTCGCCTTGCTTAAAATCAAAGCGACTGTTTTTTAGTCTTTTAAACAACCAACAGGTATAATCTTTACCCCTGAATCTGTTGTATACGCCATATTCGCATTTGCACAAATTACAATTAACGCTGAAGGTTCTCTATATACATCTCGTGGATGTTTTTCACTTGCCAAAGCCTTTTGATTGTATTTTTGAATAACATCCTTGAATTTCAATAGCGATTTCTCAGCTTCCGGTATTTTATTTGCCCCTATTTTTATCTCAACAAGTGCATATTTTCCATCAGCCATCTGATATACTGCATCTGCTTCCAGACCTGTATCATCCGTATAATGTAAAAGACGTGCATTGTGTTTTTCAGCATAGACCAATAAATCTCTAAGCACCATATTTTCAAATACGTGTCCAAACAAATCCAAATCATTTATAAAATAATTCGGATTGATTCCTAATGCTGCAAGACCGATTGAAGGGTCAATAAATATATGCTTTTTGGCAGATCTAATTGCTGTTTTCGAACGAAGATGTGGCGTCCATGCATCAATATCTTTGACTACAAACAAAGCTTCCAATGCATCAACATACGATGCAAGAGTTATATCTGTAACATTCTGTGTTGCTTTTACATCTGCAAAAATATTTTTTCGTTTTGCACTTGTAGCCATATTTCTTGCATAGGACCACAACAAACTTCTCGCCCATTCTGGGTTTCTATTTATGCCATCTATCGCTGATATATCCTTTTGATAGATTTGCCTATAATAATCTTTTGCAATTTCTAATTTAGCAGTATCCTTTGTTAATGCCATACACCTTGGCCAACCACCTCTGCAAGCGGCAAAAAATAAATTTTCCAATTTCAAATCAGACACGATGCCATCAATATCATAATTTTTCTCATTTAAAATTTTAGACAAAGATATTTCCCCATTGGATTCACCTGTCTCAAACAAAGTCATAGGATACATTGTTACTTCTGTTATTCTTCCTGTCCCCGTATGCGGTGTACTGATTTTTTTACTTGCAGAGCCCGTCAAATAATACTCGCCAACTTTCTCCGGACTATCATCACATGCTTTCCTTATGGTGCCCCAGATTTTAACTGCATCTTGCCACTCATCAAATAAAATCGGTTTGGGGTTTTTAAGAAATAGTTTGGGAGCGGTTTCTGCTACAGCAATATAACCATCTCTTTTATCCTCATCTTGAAATTCGATAACCGTTTTGCAACGCTCTTTCGCTGTCCTTGTTTTCCCACACCCCTTTGGACCAGTTATACTAACTGCATTAAATGCCTCCGTTCTCTTATCTATTACGTCATCAACAATTCTTCTTATATACTCCATAATTATTCCCCCTCGTACCATTAAATATATTTTACTACATATTCATGACTTACTGCAAGCGTATTTTGTATTTTTCGGCAAATTTATTTTACTTTTTTCGGCTATTCTATTTTGTGTTTTTCGGCAGATTTATTTTACTTTTTTCGGTTCTTTCTTTACCCACCATACACAGCGCACTCGCCAAGTTCTTCTTCAATTCTAAGAAGCTGGTTATACTTAGCCACTCGGTCCGTGCGCGCCGGCGCACCGGTTTTAATCTGTCCGGCATTCATGCCGACTGCAATGTCTGCAATCGTAGTGTCTTCCGTTTCACCTGAGCGATGACTGACAATGGCATTCCATCCGGTCGTCTGTGTCATTCGAATCGCCTCGAGAGTTTCTGTCACGGTTCCAATCTGATTTGGCTTGATTAAAACCGCATTTGCCGCCTGAAGTTTAATTCCCTTTTCGATACGTTTGGTATTTGTAACAAACAAATCATCACCAACAAGCTGCACTTTATCTCCTAATTTATCCATGAGTTTCTGCCAGCCCGACCAATCCTCTTCTGCCAGCCCGTCTTCAATGGAAACAATTGGGTACTTGCGGCACAAATCACACCAAAAATCAATCATTTCATCAGTACTTTTGTACTCACCGGATTTCCAGAACAAATACTCGCCCGGTCTTCCTGCTTTCACAGCCTCCTCATACATTTCTGTGCTGGCACCATCCATAGCAATCGAAAAATCCTCGCCCGGACGGTATCCTGCTTTTTCAATAGCCCCTGTAATAAAAGAAAGCGCCTCGTCCTCATGAGCAAGATGCGGTGCGAATCCACCCTCATCACCAATGGAGGTGGCAAATCCCTTTTCTGCCAACAGTTTCTTCAAGGTAGCGTATACATTCACGCACCACTCCAAACACTGGTGAAAAGAAGATGCTCCTATCGGCATAATCATAAACTCCTGAATCGTTAAACTACTGTCCGCATGTTTTCCGCCATTCATAATATTCATCATCGGAATCGGCATAACACGCGCGTTTGGTCCGCCCAGATACTGATACAACGGAACACCGAGCTGTTTTGCTGCCGCCTTTGCCACAGCAAGCGATGTACCCAAAATTGCATTAGCACCCAGTTTTGCTTTGTTTGCGGTACCATCTTCACGTATCATCAGCGTATCAATTTCCACCTGATTTAATGCATTTTTCCCTTCCAATTTATCGGCAAGAATGTCATTAATATTTTCTACCGCACGCTTTACGCCAAAGCAAAATCCTGCGCTTTTTGCAAGCAAAACTTCCATCTTTT
>ENA-OPCN01001615-OPCN01001615.1-human-gut-metagenome-genome-assembly--contig:-NODE-1615-length-14645-cov-5.253804_pt1 | contig 14645 bp, 12 predicted proteins | sample MGYA00241567_ERZ501485 | MGnify/ENA primary metagenome ERZ501485 (study PRJEB25962, sample SAMEA2042579) | human gut metagenome | biome: human gut; feature: human-associated habitat; material: faeces...
CGTTTTACATCTGCGCATTTTCCGTGTCAAAATGCTTTTACATATCGATTATATCATGCCGCGCAGGCGTTTTCCATATTGAATTTTGGGTGCGGGGCTGTGTACCAATAAGTCCGTGCGAATTTTGCAGGTTATGATATTCGTCCCCACCGTGACATTAAGATAAACGAAAACCGCCTGAGGATTGACCCTCGGGCGGCTGCGGTTATTATTTTTCTATGCTGTTAAAAATCTCTTTCGCCGTCTGCGCGTCGGCGGCTATCTGGTCGCCGAGCGAATCGAGCGAATCGAAGACCCTTTCGGGTCGGATATATCTGAGCAATTTTACTTCGACATTTTTTCCGTAGAGGTCGCCGGAGAAGTCGGTTATACAGGTCTCGCTGCGCAGATCGTCGCAGGTGAACGACGGGCGGCGTCCGATGTTCGTAACCGCCGCATGCAGTTCTCCGTCTATCGGCACTGCCGAAGCATATACGCCGAACTTCGGGACGATGAAGCCCTCGGGGAAATGCTGATTTATCGTCGGCGCGCCTATCAACCTGCCGCGCCTGTCGCCGCTGACGACGGTGAATTTATAGGAAAATTCGCGCCCGAGCATGGCGTTTGCGTCTTCGATATTGCCCTCGGCGAGCGCGTTTCTTATCCTCGTCGAGCTTATCGCCGCACCGTTATAGTCGGTGCGCTCCGCCACGGCGCATAAAATTCCATGCTCCCTGCAGAGCTCTTCGAGGTCGCGGGAATCCGCGGCGGCGCTCTTTGCGAAGCGGTAATTATATCCGCAGCATACCGCGCCCGCGTTCAGTTCGCCGATTAAAATATCATTGACGAACTGCTCCGCCGACATATCGGCGATGCGCCCGAACGATATCTTTTTGACGGTTATGCCAAGGCTTTCGAGCATTTCGTCGCGCGCCTGCGGGGTCATCAGCTCCGGGGGAGCTCCCGCGCCGACAACTTTCAGCGGGTGCTCGTCAAAGACGAGGGCGCACGGCTCTAAGCCGTCTTTTTCAAACGAGAGAGCGAGGTCGAGCACAGCCCTGTGACCCCGATGGAGTCCGTCAAAGCTGCCCAGAGCAACCGATCGGCGCTGTGTCATTCCTGTCTCCCCTTTCAGATTACTTGCCTCTGAACTGCTGCTTGAGTCTCTTTTCTTTCGAAAGAATGCGCTTTCTGAGCCTGAGCGACTTGGGCGTAACTTCAAGCAGTTCGTCGTCCTTTATGAATTCCATGCACTGCTCGAGACTCATCTCCGTATAGGGCACGAGGCGCAGCGCGTCATCGGAACCCGATGCACGGGTGTTGGTCAGATGCTTGCTCTTGCAGATATTGCAGACTATGTCTTCATTCTTGGCGCATTCGCCGACTATCATACCCTCGTAGACTTCGACGCCCGCGGGGATGAACAGCCTGCCTCTGTCCTGAGTGTTGAACAGACCGTATGCGGTGCTCACGCCGGTCTCGTGAACGACTATAGAGCCGCGCTCACGGGTGACTATCTCGCCTTTGTAGGGCTCATAGCCGTCGAACACCTGGTTCATGATACCGTTGCCGTTGGTGTCTGTGAGGAACTCGGCGCGGTAGCCGATGAGTCCTCTCGACGGGATGCGGAACTCAAGATGAGTTGCGCCGCCGTCGCGCGTGCCCATGTTGACAAGCTCGCCCTTGCGGGAGCCGAGCTTCTCTATAACTGCGCCGACATACTGCTCGGGAACTTCGACTATGAGCAGCTCCATAGGCTCGCAGGTCTTGCCGTTTATCTCTTTGAGAATGACCTTCGGGCGCGAAACCTGGAACTCGTAGCCCTGACGGCGCATGGTCTCAATGAGAATTGACAGATGCAGCTCGCCGCGTCCGGAGACTTTGAAAGTATCGGTCGAATCGGTCTCTTCAACGCGCATGCTGACGTTCGTCTCGACCTCCTTGAACAGGCGGTCTCTGATATTTCTCGAGGTAACGAACTTGCCCTCGCGGCCTGCGAACGGGCTGTCGTTGACCATGAAGTTCATGGATATTGTGGGCTCGTCTATTTTTATGAAAGGCATCGGCTCGATGCAATCCGGAGAACAGGCGGTCTCGCCGATATTTATGTCGCTGATACCGGAGATGCAGACGATATCGCCCGCAGCGGCGGAATCGACCTCGACACGCGAGAGTCCCTCAAACTGATAGAGGCGCGACACCCTGACATTCTCCTGAGTGCCGTCCGTTTTGCAGAGCACTATCGGCTCGTTCTTAGTCACTCTGCCGCGCTCGACTCTGCCGACACCGATTCTGCCGATATAATCATCGTAGTCAAGGCTCGTGAAGAGTATCTGAAGCGGGGCATCGACGTCGCCGTCGGGAGCTTCGATATGCTCGAGAATTGAGTCGAGCAGCGGGCGCATATCACCCGAGCGGACATTGGGATCGAGCGAGGAATAGCCGTCTCTTGCCGAAGCGTAGACAACGGGGAAGTCGAGCTGATCCTCCTCGGCGCCGAGGTCGATGAACAGGTCAATGACCTCATCGACAACTTCTGCGGGGCGCGCGTTGGGTCTGTCGACCTTGTTTATGACAACGAGGACTTTCTTCTTGAGCGCAAGAGCCTTCTTGAGGACAAAGCGTGTCTGGGGCATGCAGCCCTCGAACGCATCGACGAGCAGAAGCACGCCGTCGACCATCATGAGTATACGCTCGACCTCGCCGCCGAAATCGGCATGGCCGGGAGTGTCAACGATATTGATTTTCACGCCGTTATAATGGACGGCGGTATTCTTTGAAAGTATTGTTATTCCGCGCTCACGCTCAAGGTCGTTTGAGTCCATGACCCTGTCCTGAACCTGCTCGTTGGCTCTGAATATGCCGCTCTGCTTGAGCATCTCGTCGACGAGGGTAGTCTTGCCGTGGTCGACGTGCGCTATTATGGCTATATTTCTTACGTCTTCTCTCTTTGCCAAAAGAAATCACCCATTCCTGAAAAATTTGTGATGATAAAAGTTGAAAGCGGTCTGCGGATGGTCGTTTTTCCGTCAGCGCGCACAAAAACAAGAGCGCATCTTTGTGCGTCCTGACGAAAAAACCCCCGTCAAACGACCGCGCCGCCGCCAAATACGGCAGGAATATAAAAGCTTCTAAAAAGCACTATTTCGGCGGAACATAAAAGTTCCGCCGAAAATGAGTGTATGTTTTGATTATTCGCCCTTCATCTCAAGGAGCTTGACCTTACCCTCATAGGAAGCAACGCTGACCTTGATAGAATCGGTGATAGCGGCCTTGATGTCGTCCTCAGTAACACCGAGCTCTTTGTAAGCATAATCGGTGGGCATGAAGAGATCGAGATCCATGATATCCGGAAGACCCATGGGATTGATACCGCTGTCGATGCCCTTCTCGGCATACTCCTTGACGACGCCCTTGAGTCCCATTCTCATCATCCACGGCGGGATGCCGATGATCTTTCTGTTATCGCCCATGCCTCTTGCGGCGTAGACTATCTTGAGGAACGGAGCCCACTTCATGTTGTAGCAGCTGATGGGCCATGCCTTTGCACCGGTGCTGCGCTCAGCCGCGCCGACGATGGACTCACCGACCTGGCGGACTGTAAGCATAGCTGTACCGCCTCTGGGATAGAGGGTGCAGGGAAGCTTATCCATTCTCTTAATCTGCTCGATAAGGATAACCCAAACGGGCTTTCTGCCGGGCTGAGTGCCGAAGATGTAGGGCAGTTCGAGAACGGCAACATCGAAGTTGTCATCGGCATAGGAGAAAGCGACGTTTTCCTGGTCGATACGGCTTCTGATATAGGGGTGCTTCTCGCAGAGCTTCATATCCGGACGCTCTTTGGCAAGGTAGGAGAAGTAAGAGCCGAGGATAACGGCCTTCTTGTAACCGAGCTCCTTGCAGATGGGAAGAAGTCTCTTGAGCGGAGCGATGTTGTACTTGTAGTAAGCATCGTAAACGGGTGCGGGGAATTCGACTCTCTCGTCGACGCCTGCGGCGAAAACGAAGCAGTCGCAGCCGGCCATGAGCTCTTTTATCTCGTCGTCGGTCTTCTCGTAGATGTTGCACATTACGATCTCCATCTCCTCGGGGATGGGAGCTCCTTCGGGAAGGGGCGGAAGAGCAACAGATTTGACGCTGTGGCCTCTGTCAATGAAAATACGTGCTGCGGCGCTGCCGAGAAGGCCGGTGCCGCCAATCATAAATACCTTCATTTTGTTTACCTCCAATTTATTTGCATTAGCTTTTTTATTATACTTTTTATATCGGTAATAGTCAAGCGATAAACGACAAAAAAGTGTACTAAAGTACAAAAATTTTCACCGCTTTCTTTGTATAAAAAATCATCGCTCCTGAATTTCCTTGCCGCTCATGTGCTCTATATCTATTTCATACATCCGCACAGCCTTTCCCGAAGCGGCGATTTCCTCATCCGCAAGGCCCTCGTCGGGATAATATTTCATCGCGAGGCGTTTGACCAGAATCAGCGTCTGAGCGCGGTCTTCAATGACGCGGCACCTGCCGAACACGACGGCGCTGCGCATGAACGGCGCCCATACCTCTTCACGGATAATCTCATCCCCGCAAGCCGTGAAGCACACTTTATCGCATTTATTTATCGAGTCCGCCTTGTGACCCGCTTTTGCGCTGTGGAAATATATCTTTCCCGCCTCTTCGTCATAGAGATAGTTTATCGGTATCGCATATGGATATCCGCCGTCGCCGTTGACTGCGAGCACTCCGCGGCGGGCGGAGCGCAAAATTTCTTTTGTCGCTTCTTCGCCGAGAGCATTTTTAATTCTGCGAACAGGTCTGAACATAATATCGTCTTCGGTGATTTTTGAATTTATTGTAGCAGAAACGCGCGTGAAAATCTATAGAGAAACGCCCGAAGAGCGTCTGAACTCTCCGGGCGTCTTTATAGTTTTATATCAGAGAGCTGTTATCAGTCCTCTTTTTTCCTCTTTGCAGAGCAGCCGATAACGAATACCGCGCCTGCGAATGCAATGAGCATTACGGGAGCTGCCGCACCGGTGTTCGGCACTTTGCTGTCGCCCTCGGGCTTATTTGTCTCGGGCTTCGTCGAGGGGACTATCGGGCTCGCGGGATCGGAGGGATCGAGCGGCTCGCTCGGATTCGACGGGTCTGAGGGCTCTTCCGGCTTCTCGGGCTTTCCGGGCCAATGGGGCAGACCGGGGATTTCGGGCAGGTCGGGCAGGTCGGGAAGGTCGGGAAGACCGGGCTTCTCGGGCTTTCCGGGATTCTCGGGAACGTCCTTCTCTGACTTCGAGAGCGCGAAGGAGTCGATTCTCTTTGCGCCGCCGTCCGCTTTGTCGTCGAGCATATATGCGTCGAAGTAGAGCTTGCTGCCGTCAACGGTTATTGCGGAGAACACCGCGCTGTCCGCATCGTAGATAGCCTCGGCTCTCGGGAAGAGCTTGTCGGTATCCTTGACGTCCTTTGTCTGGTAGCTCTTGACTCCCGCGCACGCGCTGATAACATAGACTGTGCCTTCGGGGTTGAGCTTGACGGTGTAATCTCTGCCGCCGAAGCTTATCTTCTGCTCCTCGGCCTTGACTATCTTGTTGTTGTCCATAATGTCGGTACGCAGATAGACGTGGTCGTGACCCTGGAGAACGACGTCGATTCCGAGGTCGGGCAGGAGTCCGCACAGCTGCTTGCGCATTGCCTTGACGTCCTTGTCGTCATAGTGCGAGCCGTTGGAATAGAGTGCCTTATGGAGGACGACTATCTTCCACTGGGCATTGCTCGCCGCGGCGTCCGCCTTGAGCCATGCGAGCTGATCGTCGCTGAGTGCCTTGGAGTCGCTGAGATTGTTGGTGTTGAGGACGATGAAGTGGGCGTTGTTGTAATCATAGGAATAGAACACGCCGCTCTCTCTGTCCTGATCGACTGTCTTGGGCAGGACAAAGTTCTGGTCGAGCATATATCCGCTCTTCTCGTGGTTGCCCGCTGCGGGCATGATAGCGGTGCTCTTGATGTTCTCGGAGGCATTGAAGAACCACTGCCACTGCTTGAAGTGCTTGGTATAATCTACCTGGTCGCCCGCGCTGGCAAAGAACTTGCCCTCGGGGAAGAGCTTGAGCGCGGTATCGACGACCTTGCCCCATGTGCCGTACTGAATGGCGTTCTGCGACTGCTCGTCGCTGACATGGAAGAAGGTGAAGGAGTCGGAATTGTCCGCCGTCTCGATTATACCCGTGCCGCTCCACCAGCCGCGCTTGGCGTCGCCGACTCTGTAGCAGTATTTGGTGCCGGGCTTGAGACCGGTTATTGTCGCCGTATGGCGGTTGACGTTAAAGCCGAAGGAGATGAAGCCGATAATGCCGAGGTCAACGCCGGGATACTCTCTCTTGACGAGCTCGGAGGTCGTATTGACCTTGACGCCCTCGGGGAGCTTATCCGTGAAGGTCGGGGTCTCCGAATATTCGGCTATCTGAATGTCGGAATTTTTAAGGCTGTATTTCGTGTACCAGTTGATGCTTCTCTCGGTCGAAGCGTCGCCGCTGAAGGTCGTGCCGATATTCGAGGGCAGGCGCATATTGTCCTGCGTGACTTCGGGCTCGACGGGACCGTCATAGACGAGAGTCACATCGAGGTCGGACTTCTCGGCAGGATTCGTATCCTCAACGAGGCTGCGAAGCATTCTGCCTATAGTGTAGCCGAGGCTGTCATACTGGCTCTGGGTCATATACTCATCCATAACGACGGTGTTGAGTATATTGCGCAGGCTGCTGTACTTCTCGGGCAGGAGGTTGAGGACGCTGTAAATAACGTTCTCGTAGCTCGGGTTGCCGCGGAAGATTATATTCATGAAGATGTCGGTCATAACGCCTATGGGGCTTGTGACCGTGCCGGCGGGGAAGAGCTTGCCGGGGTTGAACTTGAGGGTGGAGAGGATCTCTCCCTCGATAACGTCGTCAAGCAGGGTGTCGATAAGGAAGTTCAAAAACTCCTTGGCGCCGTCTCTGTTCTCAAAATAGTCGAGAACATCGTTCATAAACTTGTCGTCGCTGATATCCTCGTCTGCGTTATAGAGGGTGCTGATGACCGTATAGGCCGCATCCTCAAAGGTGCCCTTTTCGTTCTTGCTCTCAAGTCCCATGCGCTCATAGAACTTGGTGCACTTGTAATCGGACACCTGATAGTCGAACACCTTGTTGATAACGCCGTTGATGACCTCAAAGACACGGTCGGGGTCGTTGATATAGGCCTCGTCTACCTGAGCGCAGAGATCCTTGATGAAGCTCATAATGTTGCTGCTGACCGTAAATATCTCGACGCTGCCTACCTCAAAGCCGTTTGTGCCGAGCGCGTCGATAATTATCTTCTCAAGGTCGATTCCCGACGCCTCAAGGAAAGCATAGAGGCCGCCGGCCTTTTGGATATTGCTGAAAATTCCGGAGAGCGCGTCCTCGACCATGGTTGAGGCGAAGTTGCGTATATCGCCGGGGCCGTAGGTCTTGAAGAAGGAGTAGCTGTCCTTAAAGGGCTGAGCATAGGTCTTTGAAGTGCCGTTGGGGAAGTTTACGACAATGGGGCCGTCCTCGTCAATGTCGTGGGACTTGACGTCGCAAACGGTCTTGCCGTCTGTGGTATTGTCAAAGGTCACAGTTCTGAACTTGTTCGGGAAAGCTGTGAGAGAGGTCGTCTCGATATCATAGAGAGTCTCGCCGTTGTCGTTGGTGTGGGCGGCGATATCGGGGGTATGAAGATGTCCGCTGAAGGTGAAGTGCATTCCCGCGTCGGCAAGAGCCTCGGTGCGCTCCATCCAATCGTCGAGCACGAAGGCATAGAACAGCTCGTCCTCTATCGTCATGTGCGGGACAAAGTTGTGGTGAGCCATGCCTATGACGGTCTCGCCGTTCTTCTTTGCCTTTTCGCACTGCTTGAGAGCCCACTCCATAAGCTCGGGAGTGAGGCAGCCGGAGGTCTCCTGAACATCGTTGCCCTTTGCGGTGGCATCTGCCGAATATTTGCAGGAATCAAGCACGAGAAGTCTGTAGCCGCCCTTGAGCCTGACCGCGAACGAGAGACTGCCCGCCTTGCCGCTCGAGGGAGTGAAAACATCCTCTTTTTCGTCCGTTACAAGGTCGCGGCCGAGATTCTTGTATATCTCGCGGAAAGCCTCGGGAGTGGTTATCTCCGCGGACTCCTTGACGCCGTTTTTGAATGTAACGCCGTTATAGTTGTTGATGTCGTGGTTGCCGTTTACAACGATGACCTGTATTCCGCTCTCCTTTTCAAAGGCTTCGAGCTTTGCGGCAAGAGCCTTGTGACCTGCAAGCTCGCCGTTGAGGGTCAGGTCGCCGGGGATGAATACGTAGTCGCTCTTCTCGGCAACAGCCTTCTTGAGCGCTGCGTCGATAAGGGCGTTGACTTCGTTGTGCTGACGGGAACCTTTGTCGTTCCATTCGTTGTAGGCTTCGCTGAATCCGTTCTTTGTATCCCCTGCTCCTTTTTCGGAATCAGCAAAATAGTGAATGTCGGAGATCGAGGTGACTCTGAGCGTGCCCTTTTCCTGGGCAAAAGCACCGAGAACTCCGGTAGGGACGGCGGCAAGTATGAGCGTCATGCAGACTATAACCGCGATGATGCGGCTTGCCAGTCTTCCTCTGTTTTTCATTTCGTTTCCTCCTTTTTCTGATTTTATTTAAAATAAAAACGAAACTTCTTAATTTTCCGGACTGTCATTATCTTCGGCTATGCCGAGATATGCGTCCGCTTCGGCGGAGTCCATGCTCTCTATTCCCTTGAGCTTGCCCGTCATAATGCGGTTTCTGTCCTGCGCGGCGACAAGTGTGCGCCCCGCCTCGTCTATCTTTTTCTTCGCCTTGTCGAGCACCTCACCGAACTTCTCATACTGCGCCTTGGCAACGGAGAGCAGGCGGCGAACCTCGTTCGCCTTCTCGTTTATCGCCACAGCCTTGAAGCCCATGGAGAGGGAGTTGAGAAGCGCGGTTATCGTGGTCGGCCCCGCTATCATGATGTTGTATTCGCGCTGGATACGCTCGGCTATGCCCTTGGGAGAGGACGCGATTTCCGCATAGAGCCCCTCCGTGGCCAGATACATTATGGCAAAGGGCGTGGTGGTCGGAACGTTTATATATTTTGTGATGAGCTTTGCCTCGCCCAGCACTCTGTCCTCAAGAGCCTTGCGCGCCGCGGCAACCTCGTCGGCGTCCGCGCCGTCGGCTGCGGTGCACAGGCGCACATAGTCCTCCAGGGGGAATTTCGAGTCAACGGGGAGATATGCGTCCGCTCCGCCGTCTCCGGCGGGGATGCGTATGGCAAACTCGACGCGCTCGCTGCTGCCCGGGCGGGTGGCGAAGTTTTTCTCGTACATATTGGGTATCGTCTGGTCGAGTATGCCCTCGAGCTGGACTTCCGCCCATGTGCCGCGCGCCTTGACATTCGTCAGCACGCGGTTAAGATTCGTGACATTCGTTGTAACGCCCGTCGAGAGCTCTTTCATCTCGCCGAGCGATTTGTAGACATTTTCAAGCTGCTCGGAAACTGTCTTGAACGAGCTGTCGAGTCTGGTAGTGAGGGTCGAGGAGAGCTTCTCGTCGACGGTCGCGCGCATTTCATCGAGCTTTTTCTCGTTGCTCTGCTGCATTTTTTCTATCGACTCTGCAATAATTCTCGACTGTCTGTCGTTTTGTTCTATGTTATTGCGGCGGATAGTGTCGAGCGACTTCGAGAACATGTCCGTCAGCTGCTGCTGATGCTTGAAATTCGCCTCGGTCATGAGCGCGAGACGCTCGTTCATCTTGTCGAGCGATTCGGTAAGCTCGGAGCGCATGTCCTTCTGGTTGCCCGCGCTCTCTCTGCGGCTGCGCTCAAACTCGTCGCGCAGCTGACCCTCGAGGGAGCTTATCTTGCTCTCGAGCTCCTTTATCTGCCCGTCTCCGGCGGAGAGGCGGCCGAGCTTCGTTATGACAATAACGAGCAAAACGGCGCACAGTGCCGAGAGAGCGGCGGCGATATATATAACAGCATTCATATTTTAATTCTCCGAAATCTGTAAGATATGATTAAGAATTGTAACAGATTTTTTAAAAAATTGCAACAATTAGACAGATATATTTAACAATAAAAATTTTTTGAGTAAAATTGAGCCCGCAAGAGATAATCTTTGCAAGAAACGGTTGATAACAGGTGTGATTTTATGCTACTATATAATGTATCGGGCGCGTATGCCCGTCCCGAAAAAATTATGCCTCATACCGCCCGCAAAGTTTGTCCGAATATGCCGACGGAGCTTATATACGGAGGAAAACCATGAAAATTTTCAAGAGAGCCGTTTCGATATTTCTTGCGTTAGCGCTGCTTTTTGCCCTGACCGCCTGCGGTAATGACGGGTCGGGCGCGGCGCTGAGCTATCCGATAGAGTCCCAGCCCGAGTGCCTTGACCCGCAGATAGCGCAGGGCGCGGAGGCCAAGACCGTTGTGCTCAACTGCTTCGAGGGGCTTGTCCGCAAGGACTCCGAGGGGAAGTTCTCCCCCGCCGCGGCGAAGAGCTGGAGCTATGACAGCGCCTCTCTCACTTATACTTTTAAGCTTCGCGAGGACGCCCGCTGGGTCATAATGAAAAAGGCGTATAAGTCGATTCTCGGCGACGATATAGACAATACTTTCGATTCCCGCGTCACGGCGGCGGATTTCGTCTTTGCGCTGAAGCGCGCCGTGAACCCCGCGACGGGTGCGCCCGAGGCGATGAGCCTCGGCGTGATAAAGAACGCGAAGAGCATAATAAACGGCAAGCTCTCCCCCGATAAGCTCGGCGTCAGTGCCGTCGGCGACTTCGAGCTGCGCATAACGCTCGAGCACGCGACCGACGAGGCGGCGTTTCTCGACCTGCTGACAAAGGCCGTGTGTATGCCCTGCAACGAGACGTTTTTCAACGCGACCAAGGGCCGCTACGGGCTCGACTACTCGACCCTTATGTGCAACGGACCGTTCTATCTCTCCTACTGGCTGCACGACTCCGCCCTGACCATAAAAAATAACGACGACTACACGGGGCCTTTCCCGGCAAAGCCCGCGAGCGTGTCGCTTGTAATCGACAGCGACGGCAATCAGAAATTAAAATACCTGCTCGACGGCACCTACTGCGCCGCTCAGCTCGGCACCGTCGCGCCCGATTCGTCCTCTCTCACGGTCACAAAGAACTACGACACCGTCTGGGCTCTGTGCTTCAACTGCTCCGACGCGTCCCTCTCAAACGCGGCGCTGCGCCGCGCACTCTGCACGGCGGTGGACATTTCGTCTCTGACTCTCGGCAGCGAGGATATGCAAAAGACATATTCCGTTATTCCGCCCTCCTGCTCTGTGGGCGAGGGGGCGGATTTAAGCAGCGAGCCCGTGAGCATACTCGGCCACGACATGAACAGAGCCGCCGCATATTGGGAGAACGCAAAGAAAAATATAACGGGCAAAATAAACCTCGAGATAATCTGCCTGCCGGAGCACGAAAACGCCATGCGCCGCATGATCCAGGGCTGGCAGAAAATATTCGGCCTGAGCGTCAATTTCACCGTCGCCGCGCTCGACTCGGCGGAGCTCTCCTCAAGAGTGCAGGACGGCGACTATCAGATAGCCCTCGCCTCCATGTCGGCGGGCATAACCGACGCCGCAGGCTTTCTCTCGACGCTTTCCTCGCAGGGGACGAACAATATTGTCCGTCTCAGGGACTCGCAGTTTGACTCGGCGGTAAAGGAACTCAAGGCTTTGAGCGGCTCGGAGCTCGTCAAGGCGTGCCGCGGCGCGGAGGGCAGACTTCTCTCGACGGGCGCGGTGCTCCCGCTGTTCATAACCCCGAGCTATTTTGCGACCGCCAAGGGCATTGAGGGTCTGAGCGTCGACCCCGAGAGCTCGGCGGTGGATTTTGTTTTCGTAACGGCAAAGGACTGACATAAAAATGAAAAAATCAAGCAAGCTCAAATATATTTTACCGAAGAATCGGACGGTGCGCACTGTGCTCGCCGTCTTTTTCTGGTTTTCTGCGGCGATGTGCGCCGCCTGCATATTCTGGCTTTCGAGCAATGACGGCAACCGTTCGCAGGTCATGAGCGACAATGTGCTCGGCTTTCTCGGAAAGCTGCTCGGCCCGATTCTCAACAGCTTTATCGTGCGCAAATTCGCGCATTTCTTTGAATATGCCGCGCTCGGATTTGTTTTAGGCTGCGCGCTGTTTTTGACCCGCAGGCGGTTTTCGCCCGTTCCCGCGGTGATTTGCAGCGCCGTCTATTCGGTGAGCGACGAAATCCACCAGTATTTTGTTCCGGGACGCGCCTGCCGCCTTTTCGATGTCGGAGTCGATGTGTTCGGAGCGCTGACGGGAACGCTCGTGCTCGCGCTCATAATTCTTGTTGTGAACTCCGTCGCTCTGCGCGGAAAGGAAAAATATCCCGCGTAAAAATTTAGCGTTTCTATTGTCGTTTTACTGCAGTATATGATATAATAAAGTCTATATAGAGACTTTTGGCGAAGAGGTATATTTAATGGAACATAAAGAGGGGCTCATAGTCGGGCGCAACGCAGTGCTTCAGGCGCTCGAGAGCGGCAGAACGATAGACAGCGTGACCGTGGCGCAGGGTCAGCGCGGCGGCCAGGCGGGCAAGATAATAGACATCTGCCGCGAGCGCAAAATCCCCGTCAAGTTTGCCGACGCGCGCAAGCTCGACCGCCTCTGCGACGGTGCGGCGCATCAGGGCGTTGCGGCGTTTGCCGCGGCTCACGAATATGCCGAGCTGGACGATATCTTCGCCCTCGCGCAGAGCCGAAACGAGAGCCCGTTTATTGTCGTGTGCGACTCCCTCGAGGATCCTCACAATCTCGGCGCTATACTCAGAAGCGCGGAGGCCGCCGGAGTGCACGGGGTCATTATCCCGAAAAGAAACTCCGTGACCCTCAACTACACCGTCGCCAAGACCTCGGCGGGCGCGATAGAGTATGTCCCCGTAGTCAAGGTCGCCAATCTCCCCGCCGTCATCGACGAGCTCAAGGCTCGCGGCGTCTGGATTTTCGGCGCGGATATGGACGGCACGGATTACACCTCCCTCGACTACAGCGGCAGCATAGCCCTCGTCATAGGCTCGGAGGGCAAGGGAATAGGCCGACTCGTGCGCGAAAAATGCGATTTCATAGCCTCTATGCCGATGCGCGGCAAAATAAATTCTCTCAACGCCTCCGTCGCGGCGGGAATCCTGATGTTCGAAGCGGCGAAACACAGAAACTGACTTTTATCCGATTTTTTATATATTGGGGTGAGATGAGTGGAAAACAAATCTTCCGACAGACAGGGCAAAATTTCCCTTGATAAAATTGTCCGCGAGATAGCGGAGCTTGAGTCGAGCCGCGGCGAGCCGGATAAAATCTGGTCGCTCAGCGACATAGACGAGCTGATTGCAAGCACAAACGCCGTCTCCCCAGTGCCTGCCGACGAGGACGACGCCGAGCTTTTGACGAGCATTCAATATTACGAGGACGCATACTCCGACGACAAAGCGTTGGGGTACGAGCCCGTGCGCGAGCCCGAGCCGGAGTATGAACCCGAAGAAACCGCCGAGCCTGAGCAGGGGGCAGACGAGCCCGATGTTGATATCTCCGACAAGACGGAGGACGAAGCGCCCGCAGAGCCGGAGGAAGCAAACGAAGCTCCCGCAGAAGCCGAACCGGCGGACGAAATGCCCGCAGAAGAAGCAGAGTCCGAGGAAGCGGTCGAAGCTCCCGCAGAAGAAGGGGACGAAGCTCCTGTTGAAGATGCAGTGTCCAAAAAAACGGACAGCGCACCCGTTGAAGTCGAGTCGCCCGAAGAAGAACCCGACGGCGCTCCCGCGGAGGACGCGGACGAAGCCCCCGCCGAGGACGGCGAAGAGATATACTCAGATTCAAAATTCGAGCTGTCGGTCGCAGAGAGCGACGGCGACAGCGATACGGATACAGATGAAAACCGCGAAGCCGAGCGGGAGAAGGTTGTTCCTCTCAACGGCGAGGATGAGACCCCGCAGGACGGCGCGGAAGAGCCAAAGAAAAAGCCGGTACTGGAACCGTTCGAGGATGACGGAGATATTCCGTTTTGAGGTGATAAGTGATCCCGATAACAGAGCGAGTGGGGCGTTCGGCGTATTATGAGCGCCCCCATAAACGCAACAAGAGAGAGGAAGAAGCGGCGAGGAAGGCAGACATCTGCCTGAATTGCACCAAAGAGAAGTGCACGGGAACGTGCGAACTGATGAAGAGGAGAAAGAATGGATAAGCAGAAAGAGATTGAGAAAATGGCAAAAGCCATTTATGAAACTGGAATTGCGATAGATGGAACTGATATTGCTTTTGGTTTAATTGAAGATAGTCATTTTGAGAGAATTGCTCGCAAACTTGTTGCGGCAGGCTACGGCGATGTGCACGCGGCGGTGAAAGAAACTGCGCAAGACATTTTCTCATGGATTTACAAAAACCTCGTGAACCTGAATTTCATAACAGGGAATATTGAAATCAATCTGTCTGCACTTGGTACTTTTGCAAAAACATACGGGGTTGAGATATTTGATATTTTTAAACAGGGAGTAAATAATGAATAACGAAGAACTGAAAAAGAAGATTATAGAGATAATGAGCAATGTTTGGTCGCTCCCTGTTCC
>ENA-OPCN01001618-OPCN01001618.1-human-gut-metagenome-genome-assembly--contig:-NODE-1618-length-14599-cov-4.093372_pt1 | contig 14599 bp, 10 predicted proteins | sample MGYA00241567_ERZ501485 | MGnify/ENA primary metagenome ERZ501485 (study PRJEB25962, sample SAMEA2042579) | human gut metagenome | biome: human gut; feature: human-associated habitat; material: faeces...
CCGCTCGCCGCAGACAAAGAGCGGCTGCTTTCCTATTTCGCGGAGGTTCTCGCAGCCAAAGCCTCTCTGGAGTCGGAGACCGATACGGAGGCCGCAGAGGAGGTTCCCGAAGGGGAGAAGAAAAGTTCGATCGCCGCCCTGCTCGCCGAGACGATGCAGCGCATCGATCCGCAGGATCCCCGTACGGCGCTGTATGCCTATCTGAACGGGCGGACGGCGGCGTGCGATGTCGACAATGCGGCCCTCGTCTATCCCTTCGGCTGCAACGCCAGCCAGAAACTCGCCGTGCAGCGGGCGCTGGGCAATCGGGTGAGCGTGGTCGAGGGGCCTCCCGGTACGGGAAAGACGCAGACGATTCTGAACATCGTCGCCAATCTGCTGATGCAGGGAAAAACCGTCGGTGTCGTGTCCAACAACAATGCGGCGGTGGACAACGTGCGCGACAAACTGTCGAAATACGAGTACGGGGCGTTGATGGCCGAACTGGGAAACCGGACCAGACGGCAGGCCTTTTTCGCGGACAAACAGCAGGATTTCATGCCCGACCCTGCGTGGCGGTTGCCGGCGGAGGAACGCACGGCCCTGCGAACGCGGCTGGGCGAGCTGTCAGCGGTCATAGACGAGCTTTTCCGCGTCGACGCGGAGCTGGCCGACCTGCGGACGAAACGCTCCTATGCCCAATGCGAATACCGTCATCTGCTGCGGGAACAACCGCTGGATGAAGCGCGGATGCGGCGGGTCGACCGCTGTTTCTTCCGTCCGATCGACAGCCGGCGTGCGCTGTCGTTCCGGCATCTCGTTACCGAGAGGTGGCAGGGCGGAAGGCCGTCGCTCGCTTTGCGGGCCGGACTGCTGTTCCGGTGCGGCGCGTGGCCCGGGAAGCGGCTGTTCGCGGATGTGGAGCTGCTGCCCGCCTATGCCGATCGCAAGTTCTACGAAACCTACATCGCCGAGCTTTCGGCCCGCATCGCCCGGCTCGGGGCACCGTCCGACAAGCAGCGTGCGAAGAGTCTGATCGAAGCGTACGGGAAGGTGTCGGAAGCGCTGTTCCACGATATGCTCTACCGCAAATACGAACGGCTGAACGAAGCGCGGCAGGAGGAGCGGCCCCCGTTCACGATGCAGAACTACCGGACGTATTTCCGCGCCTTCGTCGAACGCTATCCGGTCGTGCTGAGTACGACCCATTCGCTGTGCGCTTCGATCGGCGCGGGGCATCTGCTCGACTATGTCATCATCGACGAGTCGTCGCAGGTCGATATCCTCACGGCGGCCGTCTGCTGCGCCTGTTGCCGGAATATCGTCATCATCGGCGACAGCCGGCAGCTGCCGCATATCGTGGAGGAGCAGCTCAGGGCGAAGGCCGAGGAGCTGCGCGACAAACATCGGGTGCCCGACGCTTACGATTACGTGCGGCAGAACATCCTCTCCTCCTTCAAACGGGTCTTCGCGGAGCGGCTGCCCGTCACGCTGCTGCGCGAACATTACCGCTGCCATCCGCTCATCATCGACTTCTGCAACCGGAAATATTACCGGAACGAGTTGCTCATCATGACCGAACCGAAGGGCGGCTATCCCTTTACGGTCCTGACGACGACCGCCTCGAAAACCTACTCCCATAACGGCCGGATCTACAATCAACGCCAGATCGACGCCACCTGCGACTGGATCGAGCGGCAGCATGCGGAGCCGGAGCAGATCGGCGTCATCTCTCCCTACCGGTATCATGCGCAGGAGCTGCGGCGGTGCCTGCCGCCGGGTGTCGAGGCCGACACGATCCACAAGTTCCAGGGACGGGAGAAGAATACCATCGTATTCCACACGGTACGTTCCGAAATCACGGCATTTCTGGACGATCCGAATCTGATCAACGTGGCCGTCTCACGGGCCGTCGAGCATCTGGTCGTCGTCAAGACCGAAGGGATGTGGATCGCCCACGGGTCGGATATCGACGACCTGCTGCGCTACATCCGTTTCACGTGCGACGACGTCGATTCGGTCTTTATCACCAGTCCGATCCGCTCGGTTTTCGACGTGCTGCATACGGAGTACGCCGCCATGCGGTTCGCCTCCGATGCAAAACGCGAATCGCCGGCCGAACGGATCGCCGAACGGCTCATCGGAGGAATTCTCGCCGAGGAGGATCGGTTTTCCGCCATCGGCGTCCACCGACACTACCGGCTGTACGATCTGGTCGGACGGAACGTCGAGCTGTCCGACGAGGAGCGCCTCTTCGTCCGCCGCCGCTCGCATCTCGACTTTCTGCTCTACAACCGGATGGACAACACGCCGATTCTGGGGATCGAGGTGGACGGCGTGCTCCACCACCGCTTCGACGAGGTGCAGGTCGCCCGCGACCGGCGCAAAAACGGTATTCTCGTCAAGATCGGCCTGCCGCTTCTGCGTCTCTCCACGGACGGCAGCAGCGAAAAGGAGCGGATCGTAGGCGCTCTCGAACAGGCCATGCAGCAGGGGTGAGTGCCGAACGGCGGAATTCGAAGTGGACGACTATAAAGTCCACTCTTCGATCCATCGTTTTCTAAAATGAAATCGTACCTGAAGATCCCTGTGGTTTTATTCGCAAGCGATTGGCCGTTCTGTGTCCTAAATACCCGATTCGCAAACGGCGATATTCCGACGTTATGAATAAAAACGTCAGGAGAAAACATATCCTCAAAGAATTGCCTTGCGGATTATTTCCTATCTTTGTATTATTGCATCAAAAAGCTCGTTGCCATGACAACCCAAAGCGAAGCAGCATTAGAGAACGGATTGATAAAGACGCTGATCGACAACAGCTACGAGCGCGTCATAATCAAAGAGGAAGAGAATCTGAAGACGAACTTCAAGGTGCAGTTGGAGAAGCATAACCAAAAAGAGTTGCAACTTCACGGCCGATCGCAATTTACCGACAAGGAGTTCGAAAAGATCCTCATTTACCTCGAAGGCGGCACACGATTCGAAAAAGCAAAGAAATTACGAGACCTCTATCCGTTGGAAACAGAAGATGGCGAGCGTATTTGGGTGGAGTTTCTCAATCAAAAAAAGTGGTGTCAGAACGAGTTTCAGGTTGCCAATCAGATAGCCATTGAGGGCCATAGGCAATGCCGCTACGACGTCACGATTCTCATCAACGGTCTTCCGTTGGTGCAGATCGAGTTGAAGAAACGCGGCGTGGAACTGAAGCAGGCATACAATCAGATCCAGCGTTATCACAAGACGTCGTTTCATGGGTTGTTCGACTATATTCAGCTGTTCGTAATATCGAACGGCGTGAATACACGCTATTTTGCCAACAATCCGAACAGCGGCTACAAATTCACGTTCAACTGGACGGATGCCGAGAACCGGCCGTTCAACGACCTGAATATGTTCGCCAACTTCTTTTTCGACAAGTGTACGTTGGGAAAGATCATCAGCAAATATGTAGTGCTGCACGAGGGCGACAAGAGTCTGATGGTATTACGGCCCTATCAGTTCTATGCCGTCGAGAAGATTATCGACAAGGTGGAGAACACCAACAAGAACGGTTACGTCTGGCATACGACAGGCGCGGGGAAGACCCTGACCTCGTTCAAAGCGGCGCAGCTGGTCTCGGAAATAGACGGAATCGACAAGGTGATGTTCGTCGTAGACCGTCACGACCTCGACACGCAGACGCAGTCGGAATACGAAGCGTTCGAGCCGGGTGCGGTAGACAATACGGACAACACGCACGAGCTGATCAAGCGGTTGAGCGGTGACTCGAAAATCATCATCACCACGATTCAGAAGCTCAATTGTGCCGTCACGAAAGATTACTACAACCGGCATCTGCAAGAGATTCGGAATAAAAAAGTCGTAATGATTTTCGACGAATGCCACCGCAGTCACTTCGGCGACTGCCACAAAAATATCGTCAACTTCTTCAACAACCTGCAAATTTTCGGATTTACGGGTACGCCTATCTTCGTCGAGAATGCCAAACAGGAGCACACAACGGCCGAAGTTTTCGGCGAATGCCTGCACAAGTATTTGATCAAGGATGCCATTGCCGACGAGAATGTATTGGGCTTTCTGGTCGAATATTATCAAGGCAGCACGACGACCGACTGCGAGAGCGAGGCGCGTATGCGGGAGATTGCACAGTTCATTCTCAACAACTACGACAAATCGACCTTCGGCGGTGAGTACAACGCACTGTTCGCCATTCAGTCCGTACCGATGCTGCTCCGCTACTACAAGATTTTCAAGGAACTGAATCCGAAGATTCGAATCGGCGCCATCTTCACCTATGCCGCCAACGCCAGTCTGGACGACGGGCAGACGGGAATGAATCAAGGGTTTGCCGACTCAAAGGTCGCTGCCGACGAGCTGCAAGCCATTATGGATGACTACAACGCGATGTTCGGCACGTCTTTTACGACCGACAATTTCAGCGCCTATTACGACGACGTAAACGAGCGCATGAAGAAACGCAAGAAGGATATGCTGCCGCTCGACCTGCTGCTGGTCGTCGGAATGTTCCTCACGGGCTTCGATGCCAAGAAGCTCAATACGCTTTATGTCGACAAAAATCTGGAATATCACGGGTTGTTACAGGCGTTCAGCCGCACGAACCGCGTGCTGAACGAGAAAAAGCGTTTCGGAAAAATCGTATGCTTCCGCGACCTTAAAGCCAATGTGGATGCTGCGATCAAACTTTTCAGTAACAACACGCCCAATGAGAAGATCATACGCCCGCCGTTCGAGAAGGTGCGCAAGGAGTTGAATCTGAAAATGATCTCTTTTCTGGAGAAATATCCCGACGTCAGCCGCATCGACGCGCTGAAAAGCGAACCTGAGAAACGCGAATTCGTGTTGGCTTTCCGCGAGATTATCCGGGGAAAAATCGAGGCGCAAATCTACGAGGAGTACGAAGCGGACGATCCCTATTTCATCATGTCCGAGCAGGAATACATGGATTTCCGTTCCAAATACCTCGACATCGCCATCGGTCATACGGGAGACAAGCAAAAGGGCACTCCCGACGCTACACAAACCGAGATCGAACACGAAAATATCGACAACGTGGATTTCTGTTTGGAGCTGCTCCACAGCGACGTCATCAATGTCGCCTACATTCTGGCGCTGATTGCCGACCTGAACCCCGACAGCGAGGATTACCGGCAGAAACGTCAGCAGATCATCGATACGATGATTCGAGACGCCTCGATGCGCAACAAGGCCAAACTCATCGACGGGTTTATCCAGCAGAATGTCGATGACGACAAGGCCGGATTCAACCGCGCAAAGGCGGACGGGTCCATCGACTTGGAGACGCGGTTGACGAACTACGTCAGCGCAGCCCGCGAACGGGCGATCGAACGTCTGGCCGATGAGGAGGCCCTGAGTCACGATGCGTTGAGAGAGTTTCTGGCGCAATACGATTACCTTCAACGCGAGAAACCCGAAATCATTCAGAACGCTATCAAAGAGAAGAAGGTAGGGCTGAAGGAGCGTCGCAATATCCTCAAACGGGTATTGGCTAAGCTCCGCATAATTATCGACACGTTTAACTGGGAATAAACACACAACGCATATGAGCGAAGAACTGCAACAAAAATTGCGCAGCCAGCTTTGGACGGTTGCCAACACCCTGCGTGGCAACATGTCGGCCAGCGATTTTATGTATTTCACTCTCGGCTTCATCTTCTATAAGTACCTCTCCGAAAAAATCGAGTTGTATGCCAATGAGGAACTGAAGGAGGACGGTATGACCTTCAAGGAGGCATGGGAGAGCGACGACGAAGAGTTGAAGGTCGACCTGAAAGAGGCGTGCGTGCAGGATTTGGGTTATTTCGTCGAGCCGGAATACCTTTATTCCACCATTATCTCGATGATCGACCGCAGGGAGAATATCCTCCCAGCATTGGAGCGGTCGCTCAAGAAAATCGAGGACAGCACCATCGGTCAGGAAAGCGAAGACGATTTCGGCGGTCTCTTCTCTGACATCGATCTCGCATCTCCCAAGCTGGGCAAGACGGCCGACGATAAGAATAAGTTAATCAGCGACGTGCTTGTCGCATTGAACGGCATCGACTTCGGGCTGAAAGATGCGCAGGAGATTGATATTCTGGGCGACGCCTACGAATACATGATCGGTCAATTCGCCGCCGGAGCCGGGAAAAAGGCGGGCGAGTTCTATACACCGCAGGAGGTCAGTCAGATTCTTGCAGAAATCGTCATCACGGGCAAACAGCGTTTGAAGACGGTCTACGACCCCACTTGCGGCAGCGGCTCGCTCCTGCTCCGCACGGCTCGGAGCGGACAGGCCGATGAGATTTTCGGGCAGGAGAAGAACCCTACGACCTTCAATCTCTGCCGCATGAATATGTTGCTGCACGGTATTAAGTATAACGATTTCGACATCCGCAACGGTGATACGCTCGAAGCCGATGAGTTCGGCGATCAACAATTCGACGCCGTAGTGGCCAACCCGCCCTTCTCGGCCGATTGGAGTGCCGCCGCGAAATTCAACAACGACGACCGGTTCAGCAAGGCCGGAGTGCTTGCCCCAAAATCGAAGGCCGACTATGCGTTTATCCTGCACATGATCTACCACCTCAACGAGGGCGGCACGATGGCTTGCGTAGCTCCGCACGGCGTATTGTTCCGCGGAGCGGCCGAAGGTAAGATCCGTCGGTTTCTGATCGAGAAGAAGAATTATATCGACGCAATCATCGGACTTCCTGCCAATATCTTCTACGGCACCAGTATTCCGACCTGCATCCTCGTGATGAAAAAATGCCGCAAGCAGGAGGACAATATTCTCTTTATCGATGCTTCGCGCGAGTTCGAGAAGGTGAAGACACAGAATAAATTACGCCCCGAGCACATCCGCAAAATCGTCGAGACTTACCGTAACCGCACAGAGATAGAGAAATACAGTCATTGCGCAACATTGCAGGAGATTGCCGAGAACGACTACAATCTCAATATTCCGCGCTATGTCGATACGTTCGAAGAGGAAGAGGAGATCGATATCCACGCCGTGATGGCCGAGATCAAGGAGTTGGAGGCCAAACGCGCCGAATTGGATAAACAAATAGAGGTTTATCTTAAAGAATTGGGTATTGTCGAATAAATCCGAAAAAGCAATGGCAACAAATAACAACAATAAAGCCCTCAATGTTCCCCATTTGAGATTTCCGGAGTTTACGGGGGAGTGGGAGAAATGTAAGGTCTCAGACTTGCTGGATTTCTATTCCACCAATTCACTTAGTTGGGAGCAGCTTGAATATGATACTAATACCGTGATGAATTTGCATTATGGACTTATCCACGTGGGACTTCCGACTATGGTAGATTTAGCAAAAGACAAATTGCCTAATATAAAAAAGGAGAATATGCCCAAAAACTTTGAATTGTGCAAAGAGGGCGATGTAGCTTTTGCAGATGCCTCGGAAGATACAAATGAAGTAGCCAAGACTATTGAATTTTATAATCTTGCAAGGGAAAACATAGTCTGTGGATTGCATACAATTCATGGGCGAGACAATAAAAATAAAACTGTTGTCGGATTCAAAGGATATGCTTTCTCATCTGCTGCTTTTCATAATCAAATAAGACGAATAGCACAAGGAACAAAGATTTACTCAATTAGCACCAAGAATTTTTCTGAATGTTATATTGGATTGCCATCAAAACCTGAACAGACTAAAATCGCGACCTTGCTTCGCCTTATTGACGAACGTATCTCCACCCAAAACAAAATCATTGAGGACTTGAAAAAACTAAAGTCTGCGATTAGTAAACATTTGTTCGCACGAAAAGATTTGTTAGAAACTACCATATGCTTGTCGGATATTGCGACATTGAAAAATGGTTACGCATTCCAGAGTGGCATGTATAATGCACTGGGCAAATGGAAAATCCTTACAATCTCAAATGTGTCTGGCGAGCGATATATAAACGATAAGGATTGTAATTGCATAATCAAGTTGCCGAACGATATACAAGACCACCAAGTATTAAAAGAAGGAGATATTTTAATATCTCTTACGGGTAATGTTGGGCGCGTTTCTCTTTGTAAGACTGGGAACTATTTACTCAACCAACGAGTTGGGTTGTTGCAACTTGCAAAAAATGTAGATCAAGAGTTCCTATATCAAATTTTATCTTCTCAAAGATTCGAGAATAATATGATAGCTTGTGGTCAAGGTGCTGCCCAAATGAATATTGGCAAAGGGGATGTAGAAAGCTTTGTATTACCATACTCCTCAAATGTCAATAACATTCGTTTAGTCGCAAAAATACTACATTTATACGATGAGTGCGTCATTAATGAGCTGCGAAGACTAATCTTACTAACCATGCAGAAGCAATATTTCCTTGCCCAAATGTTCATATAAACATCTGGGACAAAAGATAGTTCTTTTGTCTATTGAACAGTTCAAGTACTGATAACTCATTGTCGATTTTAGCATCAAAGCCTTGCAGTGTTGACGCAATTTCCATATTGCGACTATGTCCATAAGTTGGAATCATTATTCCACGAACAATATCAGCGTTGATATTGCTTTGTGTACCAGTTTCAAGATACTTATGGATGTAGCGATACTTAAAATATGACAAGTAGTAGTACAGATAATCTAATAAATCTTTGTCTTTGAGCTGCATCGCAAACATTGCCTGACTTGTAGTAATGGGTATTTCATTTATAGTTACCAAGCCAACCGATGCGTACATTGACATTATTAAACTATACTTTGGAACCATCCATGCCGAAGAGTTTTCTAATCCACTTTGGCTCAGATGATTTTCTGTGTATCGGACATACTTACCTTGTTTTGTTATATCGTTAATACTCAAGAATGGTATTTCTCCATTATAGTATTCTTTATTTGTGGAAGTCGGAGTACCACCAGCCTTGCCTTTTGAGAACAAAGTGTCTAATCTATTCCATCCATTAGGCTTTTGAGCAAATACCTGTTTACTAATCGCAGAATTAAGGTATTGTTTTCCTAAGAAATCATTTTTGTATTTTAGCAGAAAAAAGAAAGCGATGCTAACGAATGAATTTCGGATTTTTGATCCTTTAAAGGATGATGTAAATACAGTACCTACTCTATCAGGAAATTACATTTTCGCATTACGAAAAAATAGTAAACTTCCAGATATTGGTATTCCTGTAATCTATACTAAGTTTAGAGATTATGAAGTTATTTATGTCGGTTTAGCCAGTACTAGCCTTAGAGATAGAGATGTAGAGAAACACTTCAATGGAAATGCTGGAAGCTCAACTCTGAGGAAAAGCCTTGGTTGCTTGTTTGGATACAATTTAATACCACGAGATTCACATTATAATAACAACGGGAAAACTAAATTTAATGTTACCGATGAAAGCGAGCTCTCAGATTGGATTAAAACAAATCTATTACTGTTTTATTATCCCAATAAAGAATTTGACCGCATTGAATCTCTTTTGATTCAAGCATTAAATCCACCATTAAATTTAGATAAGAATCACAATGTTATTAATTCAGAATTTAGAAAACATCTTTCTAAACTAAGAAACCAAAAACCGGTACATTTTTATGACAATATGGGTGAAATTATGAATCAAAGAAATTTAGGAAAAGAGTTATATGTTCAAATATGGCAAGAATATTTATCGGAAATTTTGTATGCTATAAATTCTATAAGTAAAACAATGAAGCTTAACCGCTCTTTATTTGAATCCGTTGGAAATAGAAAAAAATCAGGATATACTTTCCGTTTAGAAATAGTTGATGGTATAGTACCAAGAAAAAAAGGCTCTGCTGTTGCACGTGATTTGAAAAAAGTATTGGATAAAAGTATTGATTTTAAAACACTTGCCAACAAAAAGAGTATAATAATCAGTTTAAATACTAACTTTGAACTGGTTGTGCAAGTAATATAGAGAAAATTAAGCCTTAATCAAGGGAATTACACAGAATATAACACTCCATAATAAGCCCAATGTACGCATATCAGAATGCTTAGAATGTACTTCTTCAACTTTGCAAGAAAGTGATGCCTTGAGATCTGGTACATATCCTGTATATGGTGCTAATGGGATTGTTGGCTACCTTGACAATTATAGCACTCAGGATGAGGCTGTCTATATTATTAAAGATGGTTCAGGGGTAGGAACGGTTTCTTATGTTACAGGCCAATGTTCTACAACAGGAACATTGAATACTTTGCAAGCTAAAGAAGGCTATTCGCTTCAATACCTTTACTATATACTGAAGGTATTCAACTTCGAACCGTATAAAACAGGGATGGCGATACCTCACATCTATTTCAAAGACTATGGCAAAGCCAAAATCTTTTGTCCATCATATACAAAACAACTCCAGTATGCGAGATTATTATCGGCAATAGATGGCAAAGTATCAACAGAGCAGAATAGTTTAGCAAGCCTTAGTTTACAGAAGCAATACCTGCTTCGTCAGATGTTCATATAAACATCTGGCGGAGCAGATACTGTTTTTGTTTTTCAAATAGAAGTCTTTGCTTTATAGCAGTTTCCATTCGTAATGATAAGATAGAAAAAGTATGTGCTATTGTTCTGACTATTTGTGTCGTTGGCAAAATAAATTCTTGATTTTGCGTTTCTGCAATATAATGCCTTTTATGCTCACTTGTTGACAAATCAAGATATTTCAAAAACTCAAACGTATAACGTAAGAGTTCTTTATTCTCAGCAGATAGAATTTTGATGGCAGACGATTTGACCTTAAAAGGGAAATCAACATATTTGCTATCAAGAGTGAAATCATCGAATATGATGCAATCACCCTTGTCATATATTCCTTCTGTTTCTGATGTGTAACCCAAAATAAAGGCTTTGTTTGCAGTTAGCACTGGAGTTCCTTTATCTATATATTCCGTATCTTCAACAATATATGATTGTGGCTGCTCATAATCAAGAACATCGCCAATCATCGCATTAAAACCTACATTTTTCCTAAGTTTCCAAAAAATCTCATTTCTAAGTCCCTTGATTAAGGACTGCAACTTGTCAATGATTTTGTTTTGGGTAGCGATACGCTCGTCTATCAACGACAATAGCCCTGCAATCTTTTGTTGCTCAACATCAGATGGAATAGATACTTGAATTTTACGAACTTCATTTGCAGAAATTTCTAAAAAGGTTGATCCACAAGACTTCCTGATTAAATCGTTCTTTTTCGTTTGTATCAGATAGTAAAGAAAATCTACATTGCATTTTTTAGATACAAGAGATTGAAAACCTTGGTTTGTAGCACATTCTCTGAGGGATAATGAGCATTCTCCAATTGTGGCACGGGAACTTAAAAGTATCGTATTGGGAGGCAAACGTTTTGCACTGGAATTGTTTAACCCGTCTTCTGTTATAGTACGCAAACTTGAATCAACATATTTAGTTTTACCTATTTCAGAAGGCGTAAACCATTGTATTTCTCCGTCCCAATATGATTTTACAGTAGTATCAGGTGTTCCACCACCAATAACAACCGCTAAATCATTTATTGGTTTTGTCTCCCACTCCTCCGTAAACTCCGGAAATCTCAAATGGGGAACATTGAAGAAAATCGAATCGTAAAAACTCCGCAATTCCTATCTTACTGCTATATAATTTAAAATCCGTTAGTATGATAGCAGAAAACAAATTTTCGAAGATTATCGCTCTATGGAAAGAGGACAAGAAGCAGTATGTAAAGCGTTCGACTTTTGCGGCCTACACACTATTGATTGAAAATCACATCTTGCCTTCATTCGGCGAAATGGCACTCGTTGAGGAACAGGACGTGCAGACTTTCGTATTTCGGAAGCTCAACGAAGGCTTGAGCCATAAAACGATCAAGGATATTCTGATCGTTCTGAAAATGATATTGCGTTTCGGCGTCAAAAATCAAATGACCGAATATCGTCAAATAGATATAAAATTTCCGACTGAACGAGATAAGCATTCAATAGACATATTGAGCCGTTCGCACCAGAAACAAATCATGGAGTATATTCGGTTACATTTTACCTTCAAGAATTTAGGTATTTACATTTGTTTAAGTGCCGGTATGCGCATCGGGGAGATTTGTGCGTTGACATGGGACGATTTAGATGTCGAGAATGGGATTATCCATGTTCGAAAAACGATTCAGCGCATCTATGTTATCGAGGAGCACCGAAAATATACTGAAGTGATTCTCGATACCCCGAAAACAAAAAATTCCATCCGCGAGATTCCAATGACAAAAAATCTATTGAAGATGATTCGTCCCATTAAAAAGATCGTGAACGGAAATTTCTATGTCCTGACGAATGAACCGAAGCCTACAGAACCTCGCACCTATCGAAACTACTACAAACAATTCATGCAGTCGCTCGGCTTGCCTTTGATGAAATTTCACGGCCTTCGTCACAGTTTCGCTACGCGCTGCATCGAAAGCAAATGCGACTATAAAACTGTGAGCGTTTTGTTAGGACATTCCAATATCAGCACGACGCTCAATCTATATGTTCATCCCAATCTGGAGCAGAAGAAACGGTGTATGGAGCAAATGTCAAGATTGTTACGATAACCGCATCATTGAATAGAGTAATAGGACTTGAAAGTCCTATTACTCTATTCAAATCATTTTAATTATTCTTATTTATCAGATTCACCACCACCTTCGTCATCACGTCCTTCTCCTCGGTGCGGCTCTCGGCGATCATTAGCGTCAGGGCCACCAACGTGTTGTTGTCCAAGAGGCGCGAGCCGTCGGGGCGGTAGAGGATGCGGTTGTTCTCCAAAAACCAGAGGAACAGGAACGCCGCGATGCGTTTGTTGCCGTCGCTGAACGAGTGGTTCTTGACCGTCAGGTAGAGCAGGTTGGCCGCCTTCTCCTCGACGCTCGGGTAGAGGTCGCGGCCGCCGAAGGTCTGGTAAATCGCGCCCATCGTGCTCTTGAACGACTCGTCCTTCTCGCGGGCGAACAGTGCGCTGCCGCCGAACTTGTCGCGCAACACCTGCAACGCCGCCATCGCATTCTCATAGGTCGCGCGGAACGGCTCCTCAGACGTAGTGGCCGACACCTCCAACTGCTGATAATCGTAGCGGTCGAGCGTATCGAGGCCATAAGTATAGTCCGTAATCACGCGCAACAGCCCGACCGCCTCGGATTTCGTAACATCCTTCGCAGCCAAGACATTGGAGAGCAGGCGGATGGTCTTTTTCAACTCCTCCAACTGCTCGGCTTTCGCCTGGTTATTGACGGCATACCCCTTTATAAGGTACTCTTTCAGCACCTTGTTCGCCCAGATGCGGAACTGCGTGGCGTTTTTGGAGTTGACACGATAACCTACCGACAGAATCATATCGAGGTTATAATATGGAATCATACGCCGCACTTGCCGCAGCCCCTCATGCTGAACTTGTGCAATTTTTGCACAGGTTGCTTCCCGCTCCAATTCGGACGACTTATAAATGTTGTTGACATGTCTGACAATAACCGTTCTGTCGACTCCGAACAATCGCGCAATCTGCGCCTGCGTCAGCCATACGCTGTCGCTTTCCATGCGGACTTCCAAACGAGTCTCGCCGTCGGCCGTCCGGTAAATGATGATCTCCCCATTGTCCATATGAACAAATATAGAAAAATCCGCCTGCATCTCAAAATTTTCCGGCATTTGGATTTCTCGCCCGAAATCGTTATCTTTGTACTGTCATGCAAGGAGATACGGCGGCCGCGCAGGCGAAACGGGCAGGCGGGCGCAAGACCGAGCAAAATGACGGTAGGCGATGCGGGGACAGAAGCCGAAAAACCGTCGCAATTCGTTGATATACATCGGGCTTACATTCGTGCGGAAGCACCTTTATCCGCACAACCCTCCCCGAAACCGACCCGACACTTCTTCGGCGATCGACCTTCGACGGCCGGGATCGCTCCTCAGAACGCCAACCGCCAGATCCGCCAGATGCAATACCCCAGATAGACGGGTGTCACGAAGAAGCCTATCAGCATCGAGAGGGCGACCTTGATGAGGAAATACCAGAAAATCGCCTCGACGGAGAACCAGACGAAGACGAACGGGCAAAATCGGTTGATGAACTTCCAGCCGCCGCAGACGCTCATCAGCATATAAGCCCCGAAGAGGCGATCCGGCCCCATGAACTCCGAATTGTACCCGATCGCGAAGAGCAGGCCGCACAGCAGCAACGGCACGATACACCCGCGCAGTTCGCTGCGGCGCCGCACCCCGTTGCATTCGGGACAGATCGGAATCGTAAAACGCGTGGCGCAACTCCGGCACAACCCCTTGCCGCAATCCGCGCATTGGGCGACCGCATCGTGGTCGGGATGATAGTAACAGTTCATAATCGCTCGTTCACGGTTGTATGCTCCGATCGGCACGATCCTCGGACGACTTCCGCCCGCTTATCGGAAACAATCGTTTTCCGCGGCCGGCGACACCACGCGCCGTATCCCGCTGCTCGAAAACGGATCGTTCAAAATTAACCATTCCACCCCGTTACTCCAAATTTTCACCCTTCTTTTTCAGCCGCAAACCCGCGAACGGCAGCACGATACCCTTTCCGGCGCATCCGTCTGAAAACGCCGCAAAAAAAACGCGCGACACGTTGCCG
>ENA-OPCN01001625-OPCN01001625.1-human-gut-metagenome-genome-assembly--contig:-NODE-1625-length-14498-cov-1.782317_pt1 | contig 14498 bp, 13 predicted proteins | sample MGYA00241567_ERZ501485 | MGnify/ENA primary metagenome ERZ501485 (study PRJEB25962, sample SAMEA2042579) | human gut metagenome | biome: human gut; feature: human-associated habitat; material: faeces...
GATGTCGGATTTGGCTTGTTGCAGCCGTTGGATTTCGCTTGCTATTGTCATTTTTTCCCATTTGAAGTATTCTATTACCATGAAGACTAAAAAATACAACGTCTTGGAATGAAACTATCGTATCACATGTAATTTGTAGTATGGTAGCTAAGATTACACTTTTAGTCGTTTCTACACATGTACAAAGTACCGAAAACTATACGAAAGAGACTATACAATTTTATGACACAGCAAAAAATTCTATTAAATTTCATTGATAACATTGAAAAAGAACGTGTCAGGCTAAATCTGACACAGGCGCAGATGGCTCAAAAACTTGATATGTCTGTGTCCAATTATAAAAAACTAATTGCCGGTCAGTATAGACGCCCGAACCTTTTTCTGGCTCAGCGCCTGTATGAACTGACCGGCAAGCTGCTATTTGAATTTTTCGATTTGGATTCGCCTAAGCTAAATGCGATTTCAAAGTTTATGAAGCTGTCTGATACTCAATGTTCCTTCATAGAGGGCATAATGGATTTTGAGCTTTCATTTTCAGCGCCAAAAGAAGAAAATGCTGACGACTACCTGACTGTTTTTATTCCAACAGGCAATTGCGAAGATGGCATGATATGGGATTCTGCAAACGTCCGTAAAGTAAATATTGCACCTTATCGAAAACGCTATGGTTCTCAAATCAATGCCGGCATTGAAGTCACTTCAAATCATTTAACTCCCGTTTATCATATGGGAGATATTCTGCTCATCTCACGCCGTCCTCCGCGCGATGGCGATACTACCATCTTTTTAAACACTGAAAATGGCCGTGTCTACCTGCGCCGTTTTATTCAGCAGGTTCCTCGTATTCTTCAGCCAATCAACGGATATGGCGAATCATTCTATATTGATCCCTATAATGAAGATGAAGTAAAAAAGTGGGTCAAGTATGGCGTTGTTCTCACAAAAATGCGTGAATAAATCAGTCCTCAGGAAAACAAATTGCTGTCGCATAGGCATCAAGATATTGTGTACCCGCTGCTGTTACAAGATTTAACTGTGTAATCTGACATTGGTAGACCTCTTTTGTGCTGACACCATCATCGGCCATACATGTTGTAAAGTTATGGAGAATCAAATCTTCTCCATTTTCCTGTCCGATATACATAACTACATGATTTTTCATTACAAGCAGCGTTCCCGGCTTCATAGACTGAATTTTTTCCAGCTTTTCTTCCTGTGTCATGCCTTCAAGTGATACAATTTGTGTTCCTGTCTGTGCCATGCTGCTTGTATTTCGCGGCAAAACGATTCCAAAACATCTGTAAATGGCATTCATTGTTGAAGAACAATCCATATCTCCATTGGAATCTCCCCAGCCATAAGCCATTCCAACTAACTTTTTAGCCTGATCAAGAATATTTTCCTGAGTCATATCAAGATAACCAAAATGAATGCCATCCTGAGCAGTCTCAACATTTGTTATCATCAGCTGACCTTTGTCATCTTTCTGTGGGATAGATACCATAAGTATGCCTTCTGATTCTTCCTTTGCCGGAAGTGCTGTTCCCATGCGAAGCATTACATTGGTACCTGCGAGTGTCAGTCTGGCATCTGTCACAACGGCTCTTTTCGTATCCTGCCATTTTTTTAATTCGTCAAGTGTGCAGCTTGCGATTTTATCTGTTTCTACCCAGCCTCTATAATTTTGTGCCTGCACAAAGCTCCAGATCCCGTCTGCAGTCTGATGAACTGTTACGACTGCTTCACCTGTCATAAGCATACTTTCCTGAAAATAATCAAATAAATGTGCATCTAATGAAGTGGATGCTTTTTTCCACGTTGGAAAAGCTCTAACTGCGGCATTTTGTGTGATAACACCATACTTAAGTGTAATAGAATCTGAGATGCCTTCTATATTTCTTCTTGCAAGAATCTCATCCTGTGCTTCTTTCGTCACTGGCTCTCCCTCTAGGTACGGCCAGTTTCCATACGTATATGCTTCAATCCAAAGACGTACATCATCTGCTGAGACATCTGTAAGCTGTGTCACATCTACGACACCTGATTCTGAGTTTGCCATAGTAGCCTCGTTAATCTGCTGATAAGCTAAAGCTTTTGTTGATTCCTCTTCAAGTGTCTGTTCAGCCTTTTGATCGCCTGCTTCCTTAATTTCTTCAGTATCCGTTTCATTCGCTGTAAGTGTCTGGCTTTCCGATGATGCTGCCGATGGCTTTGCTGCCAATTCCTGTGTCTTTTTTTGAAGTCCCATAGTATTAACAGCATCCACAATACCTAATCCATGTCCGCTCTCTGGCTCTAGTCGAACACTTCCTAACACTGCCCATAACAGCACACCTCCAAGCAGTACCACACAGGCAGACATTCCTATAATAAGCGGCTTTAGGCTAAGACCTTTTCTTTTATTTTCATGCGGTTCTTTTTTTCTTCTCAATATTCTCCGCCTCCTGTCTAAAACAAAAACAATATATCAGTTATCCTGTTCTTTAACTTATCATACCATTTTTCTCTTTTATTATGTTTTAAAGATTTCTTACAATTCATGTAAAAAATAATTAATGTATCGTATCATGTGTCAAAGGATTTTTTAGAATTTATAGTATCTATTTTTCGTTAATTGATACTATCGGTTTCTTTACCGTGTTCTTTGCAATTTATAGTATATAAATTAACAATCTTGATATCTTAAATCTGTAAACTCATATTTTTACAGATTTATTTTTGTAGTATTTACATGAATGAAGAAAAAGGAAGAGAAAACTGATATGTCTGAATTTACGTTAGTTGTTGGAAAAAGGATCCGAAAAGCAAGAAAAGCAAAAGATTTGACACTTGAAGAGCTTGCTGAATGCTGCGGACTTCATCCTGCATATATTGGTCAGCTTGAGCGCGGTGTAAAGAATGCATCGTTATATACACTTGAAAAGATTGCATGTGCACTTGAGCTTTCTTTAACCGACTTGGTTGGCAACAGTGATATTGTCACAGAAACGGCAAAAACCAATATCCCTGCTGACTGCAGAAGTATCATCTGTACGCTCCCACCGCAATCACATGAGCTTATTTATGCACTGCTAAAGCAGATTATCAACCTTGAGCGCTGATGGTGCTTAAACTCAAATGGTTCGTAAAATTCATAAAAGAAAAATTAAAAACAAGGAGATTGACTATGTCTGATATTGCCGAAGCTGTTGGAAAACGAATTTATGCCATTCGAACATCAAAGCACATGAGCCGTAAAGATCTTGCCAAACGCTCTGGACTTCATCTTACCTATATCGGTCAGCTTGAGCGCGGTGAGAGAAATGCGACGCTGGCAACACTTGAAAGTGTCTCTTACGCACTTAATGTACCGATTGAGCGCTTTGTTGAATATATTACACCCGGAATGGCTTCGCAGGAGACTGCTGCAAATGAATGCTATAACTTGATTTTAGAGCAGACACCGCGCACACAAAAGCGTCTTCTTGCAATTCTTCAAAATATGGCACAGCTGCACCAAATACAATAAATTCTAATTTTCAAAAAAAGAGTCACGCGGCAGTTTAGCGTGGCTCTTAATATTACTTGTTTTAATTTTTTTCGCGGTTTAAATATAAAAGCGGAAGTCCGATACAGCAAATTCCACCAACTATATTTCCAAGTGTAACCGGAATAAGATTTTTTATCAGAAAGCTTCCCCAGCTTAACTGTGACAACTGTGCTTCTGTGTAGCCATACAGTTCCATTGCTTTATTTACGTAATCTGGATTCATCTTGCAAAACAGACCTGCTGTTATGTAATACATATTAGCAACGCAGTGCTCAAAGCCTGCTGTTACAAACAGCATGATTACAAAGAAAGATACAAGCAGCTTTCCACTGACATCTTTTGCGCAGATTGCCATCAAAACAGCTGCGCAAACTAAAATATTACAGAGAATGCCAGATGTAAATGCCTTGCCAAATGGCAGTGTTGCTTTTCCATATGCCACCTTAATTGTGTAAGCACCAAGTCCGCCAGCTGAATAATCAAGCTGACCGCTGCAGTAAACTAGTGCTGTAAAAATCAGCGCTCCTGCAAAATTTCCAAGAAATACAAGTACTAAAACACGAATGCAGTCTGCCACAGAAATATGTTTTTCAGCAACACCAAGTGCCATTAAGCAGTCACCAGTAAACAGCTCTGCCCCCAGCAGAATTACCATCATCAAACCTACTGGGAATACGACTGCCGCCGTAAGTCTTGCAAGTCCTACATTTGCCACAGAATGTGCCGCCACGCTGCTCGCTGCTGCACCCATTCCAATCATCATTCCAGCTAACATTGCTTTTCCAAACAGCTTGCCAATCGGTGTAGCTGCCTTCGCTTTGCATCCCTGTGCATAGCTTTTCGTTGCTTCTTTTACAGATAAAAAGCCTTCCATAGTAAAATATCCACCTGTCTTTTTTATTCCAGTCGGGATTTCCCGCCATCTTTTCCATTATATCACATTTTTTTTTGATTGAACAGCAAATTTTTAATGACATATCCTTTTCAACTGTGCTATACTGAAGTAAAATTTAACTATGAAGTTCTAAATAGTTACAATAAATTTAACTTCAAAAGCAGAAAGGTATGGTTTTCACTATGCGTATTGTCATAAAAATTGGTACTTCCACTCTTGCTCATCACACTGGACGACTCAATATAAGACGTACAGAGGTGCTCTGCAAGGTAATCAGTGATTTAAAAAATGCCGGACATGAAATTGTCATGGTCTCATCTGGTGCCATCGGTATGGGTGCCGGCAAGCTTTCATTAAAGGAGCGACCGTCTGATATGCCAACAAAGCAGGCTGCCGCAGCTGTAGGTCAGTGTGAGCTGATGTATACATATGATAAGCTTTTTGGTGAATATAATCACACAGTTGCCCAAATCCTTTTAACTAGTGAAGATATTGAGCACGATGACAGACGCCAAAATGTGGAAAATACAATGGAGCGTCTGCTTTCTCTTGGTGCAATTCCAATTATCAATGAAAATGATACAATCTCTACTGCTGAGATTGTGATTGGCGACAACGATACGCTTAGCGCAATTGTAGCAAGCACTGTTCACGCTGATTTACTCGTGCTTCTTTCTGATATTGACGGCCTGTTTACGGCTGATCCAAGAAAGGATCCTTCTGCAACACTTATTCCTACTGTTTTTGAAATCACACCTGAAATTAAAGCTATGACCTCTGGTGCTGGCACAAATCTTGGAACTGGCGGCATGACTACAAAAATTCAGGCTGCACAGATTGCAACAGAAAATGGCATTGATATGGTTATTGCAAACGGAGCTGACCCTGTTATCTTATATGATATCGCAGATGGAAAACAAGCAGGAACACGTTTTCTTGCACAGAAAAAAAAGCTTTAAAAGAAAGGACTAAACGCATTATGAAAGAAACAAAGTGTATTTTACAGGAAGCCAAGGCAGCTGTTTCTTCTCTGGCGGTTTTGAAAAGTGAAGAAAAAAATAAAGCGCTCCTTGCTATGGCAGATGCACTAATTGCTGACACTTCTTCTATTCTTTGTGAAAATAAAAAAGATATGGACGCAGCAAAGGACACTATATCTTCTGTCATGCTTGACCGACTAAGGCTTGATGAATCGCGCATACGCGCTATGGCAGACGGCATCCGTGCTGTCGCTGCACTGCCTGATCCTGTTGGCCGCATTCTTTCTGATGAAACACGCCCAAACGGACTTCATATTCAAAAAGTCTCTGTACCAATGGGCGTTATCGCTATTATTTACGAAAGCCGCCCAAATGTCACCTCAGATGCTGCTGCTCTAGCTTTAAAATCTGGAAATGTCTGTGTACTTCGCACAGGAAAGGAAGCCTTTCACAGTGCATTTTCAATTGTCACAGCACTAAAAAAAGGGCTTCATAGCTGTGGCATAAATGAACAGGTCATAAACCTGATTGAGGATACAAGCCGAAAAAGTGCACTTGATTTAATGCGTGCCGTTGGTTTTATTGATCTTTTGATTCCGCGCGGTGGTGCAGGACTTATAAAGGCATGCGTAGAGCAGGCGCTTGTTCCTTGTATTCAGACAGGTACTGGAATCTGTCATATCTATGTAGATAAGGATGCCGACCTTTCAATGGCACTGCGAATAGTTGAAAATGCAAAAATGAGCCGACCTTCTGTGTGCAATGCTGCCGAGGTTTGTCTTGTGCACCGCGATGTAGCAAAGAAATTTCTTCCTATGCTGCAAAAAAGCTTGTGTGACCCATCTCACGAGCATCCTGCTAAGCTTCGCCTTGACAAAGAAGCTCTTTCCATTATTGACGGTACTCCTGCAGATGAAAATGATTTTGATACGGAATTTCTCGACTATATTCTCGCTGTGCATATCGTAAGTGATGTTAACGAAGCAATTGCACATATTGCTTCCCACTCTACTCATCACAGCGAATCAATCATCACACAGAATGAACAGACTGCTGCTCTATTTACAACTCTTGTAGACAGTGCTGCTGTCTATGTCAATGCCTCAACTCGCTTTACTGACGGAGGTGAGTTTGGTCTTGGCTGTGAAATGGGAATTTCAACACAGAAGCTTCACGCGCGCGGTCCAATGGGGCTTCGTGAGCTGACAGCTTACAAATATGTTATCACTGGAAATGGACAGACCCGTTGACAAAAGCATCACACTATCTTAACATACTTCTAGACGGCTGCAGCTATTATCTGATGTCCGTTTAAATAAATCTACTTGGAGGAATTATGGAACACTTAATTATCCCAGAGGGCTATGAACCAGCTTTAAATCTGCATGATACACAGATTGCCATCAAAACAGTCAAAGATTTCTTTCAGGATCTGCTCGCAAAGCAGCTAAATCTGCTTCGCGTATCAGCACCGCTGTTTGTTGATCCGGCTTCCGGCTTAAACGACAACTTAAATGGTGTTGAGCGCCCTGTATCATTTGATATTAAGGAGCAAAGCGGTTTTAACGCTGAGGTTGTACACTCTCTCGCAAAGTGGAAGCGCTATGCTTTAAAGGAATATGGCTTCTCAAATGGCGAAGGTCTTTACACCGATATGAACGCAATTCGCCGTGATGAGACTACAGACAACATCCACTCCATCTTTGTTGACCAGTGGGACTGGGAAAAAATCATCTCAAAAGAAGACCGCACACTCGATACTTTAAAGTCCGTTGTCCGTGATGTATACAAGACACTTAGAAAGACAGAAATGTACATGGCAATCCAGTATGATTACATAGAGGAAATTCTTCCTAAGGAAATTTTCTTTATTACTTCTCAGGAACTTCTTGACATGTACCCGGACAAGACTCCAAAGGAGCGTGAATATCTGATCACTAAAGAAAAAAAGGCTGTCTGCCTGATGCAGATCGGTGATAAGCTTGGAAATGGAGAGCCGCATGACGGACGTGCACCAGATTATGATGACTGGGCACTTAATGCCGATATTCTTGTCTACTATCCAGTTCTTGACATTGCTCTTGAGCTTTCCTCCATGGGTATTCGTGTTGATGAGAACTCTCTTCGCACTCAGCTTGAGAAGGCTGGCTGCCCAGAGCGCGCCAACCTTGCTTTCCAAAAGGCAATACTAAATAAAGAACTTCCTTATACTATTGGCGGCGGTATTGGTCAGTCTCGTATCTGTATGTTCTTCCTTCGCCGTGCCCACATCGGTGAGGTTCAGTCCTCTATCTGGCCGGCTGATATCAGAAAGGAAGCAAAAAAGCACAATATTACATTGCTTTAATGCATATCAAAAAAAGTGCCTTGGATATCCATGGCACTTTTTTTTTATTTCTAGTCACTAATATTTATCAGCGTCTCCACGTATCGCGAGAGAGAAGAATCAAAATTGGGAAAATTTCCAATCGTCCAGCCAGCATATCAAAAATTAGTACAATTTTTGCAAGCGGACTATAGATTGAGAAGTTACATGTCGGACCTACTAATTCAAGACCTGGTCCGATATTATTAAAGCAGGCAAGTACAGCCGAAAAATTAGTTCCAACAGAAAAACCATCTATTGAAATAACTAGCAGACTAAACATAATAATAAGTACATATGCAGCAAGATAGGCGTTTGTATTTTCAAGCACCTTCTCCGATACGACCTGCTTGTTGCTGCGCACTGCCTGGATTCGCTGCGGACGAAGCATTTTCTGGATGTTTCTTCTAAGACTCTTAAAGACAAGAAGCAGTCTTCCGCACTTAAAACCACCTCCTGTACTTCCAGCGCAGGCACCCACTACCATCAGACATAATAGAATTGACTTTGAAAAACCTGGCCATAGATCAAAGTCTGTGGTGGCAAAGCCTGTAGTAGTCACAATACTGGCCACCTGAAAGAATGCATGGCGTACTGTTTCTTCAAGCGTTCCATAAAAGCCTCTCAGATTAATCACAATCAAAAGCACACTGCCCAGTACCATTCCAACATAAAGACGAAGCTCTTCATCCTTATATACACTCTTTACCTGCTTCATGATCAAAAGATAGTAGCAGCTAAAATTCACACCAAACAGCAGCATAAACACTGTACATACATTTTGAATATATGGGCTGTAGCTTGCCATACTATCATTTTTTACACCAAATCCACCAGTTCCGGCTGTTCCAAATGCTGTACATATAGCCTCTAACACAGACATTTTTCCAGCAAGCAAAAACAGAAAATCTACTACTGTCAATACAATATACAAAATATATAAAATTCCTGCCGTGCTTCTGATTCTTGGAACAAGCTTTGCAACATTTGGTCCCGGGCTCTCTGCGCGAAGCAGATGCATTGTAAAACCATCATTTCGGCCGCTTACAGGAACAACTGCAAGCAAAAATACAAGAACACCCATGCCGCCAACCCAGTGGCTAAAGCTTCTCCAGTACAGCATTCCATTTGAAAGACCTTCTACATTTGATAAAATAGATGCACCTGTTGTCGTAAAACCAGATACGATCTCAAATAATCCATCAAGATAAGACGGAATTTCACGTGAAATCCAAAATGGAAGACAGCCCAAAAGACTCATCACAATCCACGCGAGTCCGACACAAACCATACCTTCTCTTGCATAAAAGCCTTTTTTGGCTTTTCTTGCAAAAAACAATCATCATATTGTACTGTAAAGCACACCTGCCACTGCTAAAATCACAAGGATACTTAAAGCAAATCCTAAAATTGCCTGACTATTCTGACCAGCCAGACTTATAATCAGTGCCGGCACCATAAATGCTGCCTCAGCCAACAGAATCTGCGCAATCAGCCGTCCCATCATTTTATAGTTCATAATTAAAAAACTCCTTTTTGCAGAAACTGTATTTATTATGCTTCAAAAATATCGTCAAGCTTATAGATAATATCATTTCTTGTTGTGACAACAACTACTGTATCACCCTCTCGAATGACAGAATCTCCGCCTGGAAGCTCTGTAACGCCGCCGTGTGTAATGCAGGCTACAAGAATATTTTGCTTCACTTTCATGTTCTTTAACGGCTTGTCACAATACGGCTTTTTCTCTTCAACATGAAACTCAATTGCCTCTGCCTTTCCATCTGCTATGGAATGAACTGATACGGCTGCTCCTGTCTGATTGTGCATTGCACGTATATAACGCACAATACCGTTACAGCAAAGATCCTTTGGCCAAATCGTACTTCCAATCGGAAGCTGATCAATCATGCTGCCATTTTCCATATGACCAAGCTTTGTGATGACCTGAGATACGCCATGCTTAGTTCCATACAGAGAAATAATCATATTTAACTCGTCCATACCAGTTGCCGTGACAAGTGCGTCACAGCTTTCAAGATTTTCACGCTTTAGCACAAATGTGTTGCTCGCATCATCATTGATAATCTCTGTTTTAGGAAGAAGTGCTGCCAACTCCTCGCAATGTTTTGAATCCTTCTCGATCAAACGTACCGTCATACCATCTTTTTCAAGCTGCTGAGCCAGATAATAGCTTACACGTCCGCCGCCGCAGATCATAACATGATTTACCTTTTTTGTGATAATTCCAAGGTTATCAAGAAGTGTCGCCAAGCTTTCTGTTGATGCCGTAACAAATATTCTGTCGCCCTCTCTAAGTACAAAGCTTCCATCCGGTGCTACAACATCACCTCTTCGAAGCACAGCGCATACAAGAACACGGCACTTTATTACACGATTCATTTCGCTAAGAGCAACATTGCACAAGCGGCTTCTTTCATCAACACGAAGCTCTACGATCTCTACTCTTCCCTTTGCAAAACTGTCTCTCTTTAAGAAGCCTGGGAATTTAAGCAGTCGTTCAATCTCAATTGCAGCCTGCTTTTCTGGATTCACTGTCAATGACAGCGAAAATGTTTTCTGCATTTTGTAAACCTGATCTGTATAGTCTGGATTACAGATTCTTGCAATTGTATGGATATTTGGATTGATTCCATGAGCAGTCATGCTGCACAGAAGATTTAACTCATCTGCACCAGTTGTTGCAATTAAAAGATCTGCATCGTTTACACCAGCCTGAAGCAATGTCTCCATCGTGGCGCAATTTCCCAAAACGGCCATTACATCATATTTTTCTACGTTTGCTTCCAATACCTGCTGCTTTACATCAATCAACGTAATATCATAACCTGAGGCGCTCAGCTGTCTAGTTAGCGTTGATCCAACCTTTCCGACGCCCGCAATTATTATTTTCATACCCTTCACCTTTCATGTTCGAATAATGACAGACAATTAGTCATTACATTATGATAACACAAAAATAAAAAAGTGCAAGGATATTCTCGCTATAAAAAAACGACACCCTTTCGGGTGTCGCCTTATTTTACTATTCTTTACGGCAGATATGTACGATATCCTATCGGTGTCTTAAAGAATACAGATGTTACATTAATTCCAGTCTCTGGTGAACCTGCATGAACAATTGCACCGTTTCCGATGTAAATTGCCACATGGTTCGGATTATTGTAAAATACAAGATCACCTGGTCTAAGCTGATCGTAAGTGATAGCAGAACCACAATTCATCTGTGACATGGAGTGATGCGGAAGGCTTACGCCTGCCACTCTGCTGTATACCTGCATAGTAAATCCAGAGCAGTCTACGGAACCGCCGATAGAAAGATCGGTGCCGCCGTATACATAATTGCACTGACCTACCCAGCTTAATGCATAATTAACAATTGAATCACGAAGCGGTGTTGAGCTGTTTGATGGAGTTGTAACTTCCTGTGTGGTAGTAGTCTCTGCCGCTGTTGTGGTTGTAGTTTCTGCCACTGTTGTGGTGGTAGTCTCTGCCGCTGTTGTGGTAGTTGTCTCTGTCTCTGATGATGGAGCAGTTTCCTCAACTGTTGTGCTCGTCTCTGCCTCCGATGATGGAGCGGTTTCTTCAGCTGTGGTGGTTTCATCAGGTACTGTCTCTGATGATGGAACATCTGACGGCTGTGTTTCTGAAGAAGCCTCAACTGTTGCCACATTTAAATCAAATGAAGAAGAAAATCCCTGATAGCTTACAGTAACAGTATTCCAACCTGCACTTAACATCATGCCAACCTGCTCACAGCTTAAGCCTTCTGTTACTGTCTGTGTTGTTCCATCTGTGTAAGTAACAACAATATACAGCTCGCTTGCACTAAGTACCTGTCCTTCTGTCTTGCTGCTTCCAGTATAAAATGCTTCAATACCCTGAATTGCTTTTACAGTCTCTGAAGGAGTGGTATTATCAGCTGTTGTAGTTGTGGTATCCTCCACTGTAGTCGGTTCTGTCTGCTTGGCTGTCGTAGTTGTGGTATCTTCTACTGTAGTCGGTTCTGTCTGCTTGGCTGTCGTAGTTGTGGTATCCTCTACTGTAGTTGGTGTTGTCTGCTCGGCTGTTGTAGTTGTGATATCTTCTACTGTAGTCGGCATTGTCGGCTCTGTCTGATCTGGCTGCGTTTTTTCTGCTTCACTTGATGAAGTCTGTGCCTGTGAGCTTGTTGTCGTTTCCTCAGCAGACGTAGCTGCCACTGTCGTAGTAGTAGTAGGTACCTCCGTTGACGTCTCTGCAACTGTCTCACCATTTAACGCTGCTGTCGCACGCGCTACCATGTCGGCTGTCTTTTTCTGCTCGCTCTTTGCTGTTGTTACTAAATCTGTATAACCTGCATTAGAAGCATCATTTATATAATATTCCCAAAGCTGATATGCATATGTACTTGCATTGTAAGCTGCCTGATAATCTGCTGCTGCCATACGCTTTTCAAAAATTGCCTCTGCATCGCGAATATCTACAAGATAACTGTCTAACTGATTTTTTACCATCTGATCAGTGATTGCTACTGCCTCTGCATGACGTGTATACAAAGAAACATCCTCTGCTTTAACAAATCCAGCAAATTCTTCATTAACTGCAATCTTTACAAATCCGTTCTGAATTGCAAGAACCTTATAATCACCATCCTTGTAAACGCTGCCAACACTGTCGGCACTGCTTGATGCTGAACTGTAAACAACTGCTGTATTTGCTGTTACCTTTGCATAACGGTTTGTAAGATCCTCATCGCTCGCCTTTGCAGCTGCACCTGTTAATACATAATCAGATGACACATAGCCCTCTACATCTCCGCTTTTGATCAGATACCAGCTGCCTTCGCTGTTATCAACAGTATCATAAATAGAAACAACGCAATTGCTGTACAAATATCCGATTACATTGCTTGATACAGATGGCTTATTTCTAACATTTAAACTTGCCATTACACTGACAAGTCCTTCTTCCTTTTCGCTGGCATCCTTTGACACCAAACTGGTTCCAAATACTACTGAACCATCTTCCTTCGTCGTCGCATTTACATTAACAACTGGGATAATTTTTTTCTCCTGCGCTGAAGCAACTATGTAGCGAATATAATCAATAATATCTGCTTCAGGTGTCTGGCTGCTTGCATAGTAGTTATCGAGAGAAACCGCCATGCCTGCCACAGCTGTGTCCTGTTCAAGCGATGCGCCTGATGCTGCCGGTACTGCAATGCCTCCTCCGACTGCAAGTGATGCAGCCAAACAGGATGCCAGCGCATTCCTGCATAATTTATTCATATCTCAAAAACCTGTACCTTCCCGTAGCCTGCCATCTTGCCTGCAGGTACAAAAACATAATATCAGTTAAATTGTTACAAGATTATTACAACTCCATTTTGATTATATCACATAGAACTTGCTTGTCAAGCAAGTTTATTTGTGCCTTTTGCACTTTTTATTTCTTTGTGCTATACTAATTAGCGATTTCCTGCTGCAGGAAAATAATATAAACAGCTCTATGAGGTATAAGTATAATGTCAAAAACAATTTTAATTACAGGTGCATCCTCTGGCATTGGACAGGCTGCTGCGCTGGCTCTTTCAAGCCCTAACAACCGCCTGATTCTTGTTTCTATGAAAAATAAAGAAGGCTTAGAAAATACAGCCAATAAGGCAAAGGAAAAAGGTGCCAATGTTTTAACCTTTTCTGCTGATGTATCAGACTATGAAGCATGCAAATCACTTTTAGCACAGGCAAATGAACAGTTTGGCCCTATTGATCTTTTAATAAATGATGCTGGAATATCCCATATTGGTCTTTTTCAGGATATGACACCTGATGAGTGGCAGCGTGTAATGAATGTCAATATCGGTTCTGTCATGAATTTATGCCATCTTGTCATCCCATCCATGGTACATCGCCACCACGGACGCATCATAAATATTTCCTCTGTATGGGGCAATGTCGGTGCCTCTTGTGAGGCTGTCTACTCTGCAAGCAAGGGTGCCATTAACAGTTTTACAAAGGCTCTCGCTAAAGAACTGGCTCCTAGTAATATTCAGGTGAATGCCATCGCTTTTGGTGCAATTGAAACACCGATGAATGCCTGGCTGTCCAAGGAGGCTGAGGCACTCGCAGATGAAATACCTGCCGGACGTGAGGGCACAAAAGAAGAGGCAGCCCAGATGATCTGCATGGTTGCAGATGCACCGGACTACCTCACTGGTCAAATTCTTACAATGGATGGCGGATGGATTTAATTACTTTACCAACTCTTCCATCATCTCTTCCTTAAACTGTTGTGTGTACAAATCATGGTAATAACCCTTCATTGCCATCAGCTCGTCGTGTGTTCCCTGCTCGATGATCTTTCCGGCCTTAACAACAAGAATTACATCTGCCTGGCGGATTGTCGAGAGGCGATGGGCAATGATAAATGAAGTGCGATCCTTTAAAAGATAAGAAATCGCATTCTGAATCAGCTGCTCTGTCTCTGTATCAATAGAAGATGTCGCTTCATCCAGAACAAAAATCGCCGGATCTGCCAGCACAGCTCTTGCAAATGAAATAAGCTGTTTTTCTCCGGTGGACATGGAATCTCCACCCTCTCCAACATCTGTCTGCCATCCCTTTTCAAGACGTTTTGCTACATGATCTGCTGATACGATCTTTGCTGCCTCGATAACCTCTTCATCTGTAGCCTCTAGCTTTCCATAACGGATATTTTCCATAATTG
>ENA-OPCN01001626-OPCN01001626.1-human-gut-metagenome-genome-assembly--contig:-NODE-1626-length-14491-cov-9.927958_pt1 | contig 14491 bp, 11 predicted proteins | sample MGYA00241567_ERZ501485 | MGnify/ENA primary metagenome ERZ501485 (study PRJEB25962, sample SAMEA2042579) | human gut metagenome | biome: human gut; feature: human-associated habitat; material: faeces...
CAGCGTTTGTGCTATCTGTTGTCCTGGTGGGTATAGAATTAAAAAAACAAAAAAAACTCGCTTATAATTTAAGCCACAGCATATAGCTATTATCCACAGCTACTGAGCAAGTGTTATCAATACCGATAACAAAATGATAACATTAGCTTATATATGGAGGCGTTTATGAATCTCCACCTTTTCAGAATTTTATCGTTCTTTCCGTTTCCGATATGCCGCGGATGGAATATCGAATTCTTTTCGGTATTCAGTCACCGTCCGTCGTGACACTTCTATATCCATGGAAGACAGCACTCGACGCAAGCTTTCGTCTGACAAAGGATGCAATTTATCTTCTGCGTCTATAATGCGGTCAAAACAGATTTTCAGCATTCTTTTGTTTACGGGCGCTCCATTTCCTACCTTGCCGCTTACAAACTCCCGAAGCGGGACCGTGTGTCCAGAAAAGAAAATATACTTGTCTTTGATGCCGCGGCTGATGGTACTTTGATGGAAGTGCAATTCTTGGGCGATTTCCTGAACAGACAGAGGAACGGGGGCTGGGACTTGCCCCAAGAGGTATTCTTTTTGTCTGTCCAAAATAAAACGAATCATTTTGATCAGGGTAGATTCTCGTCGCTCCAGATCCTGTTGCATCCTTATGATTCGATGATTTTGATCTTCTAAATAAGCACCTAATTTTGTTGTTTTCTGCTGTTCTATTATAGCAAGATATTCCGGGAGCGGAGAAATTTTAGGCAGAGCCCGCTGGTTGTAAGACACCGTAATTTCCTGGCCCTGGATTTCCACAGCAGCATCCGGAATTATATAGACGGGCAAATCGCTGGACTGCAAAAACCCATTGCTGGGAATCGGGTTAAATGCTTGAATGACTTGACAGTAGCGTTGTGCTTCAGCAAAAGGAATCTTCAGATCTTTTGAGATTTTTTCTATATTTCCTTTCGCCAGAAGGGGAAGATAATCCTGAATGATGTTCAGAGTATATTTGTTAAAATAGGGACTGTGAGCTAATTGGAGGGTTAAACATTCCTCCAGAGAGCGAGCACCCACTCCGGTCGGAGCTAAGCTCTGCACAGCGTACAAAGCCTGCGTGGCCTCTTCCACTGAACTTCCCATGAAGGAAGCCAACAAATCGAGCGGTTCGTCTAGATATCCGCGATGGTCCAGGCTGTCAATGATGTATTCGCACCATGCCGCATAGCGAAATGGAAGATATTTCAAAATTTGTGGAAGCTGTTCCTTCACATACTCTGAAAAGGTTTCCTGATGTTGTATTGAACCGCCATCAGCAGTCTGAGCAGAATCATTTTCATTGGCCGCCTGACGGGACGGGATCACGGTCTCAAAAATGGAACCGGAAAAATCCTCACAAAAAGTCATAAGCGAATTGGAGTCCCCGTTCTGCCAATCTTTATAGAATTGGTCCAGATCTACCATTGGGTTTTCTTCTGCAAACTGGATTAATTCTGCCTGCAGTCCAGCCATTGGTAACTGCAGGATTTTTAGTGATTGTCTCATTTCGGCTGATAGGATTTGTTGCTGGCAATGAATTTGCGATTGTAGCATAGACATCATCTCCTGTCGCAAGTATATTATCGTTTTTTTGCCTGCACATGTGGAACCCACTGCTTGCTTGCAAAGAGCATGGTCTAGTATGGGAGGCTCTGAAACTGATTTTTGCCGAAACATTGAGAAAGACAAATTTGAGGATTGGACCATACAATCAGTTTTTCTTTATTATAGCATACAGGAATCGAAACCGTGCCGCAATATGGTCTCATGATCTGAAATTCCAAAAGCGAACAGCCCGACTCAAATACCATCCTAATAATTGGAAGCATTTGAGCCGGACTGACCGCTATGAGACTAAAAATCTAGTTGAAGCGAGTTTACTTTAAACAAGATCTGGGTCATTAGATTGCACTTTGTCGTTCAGCTTTGACAAAATATCATTGAAGGTCTTTCGGTCAATTTTGTAGAACAAGAAGACAATTCCGCACAGAACAGACAAGATTCCTGGAATTACAGTAAAGAAATTGTTGATGGTGCCGCTGACCAAAGGAGTCTGCGTCACATTCGCTTGGAACCCCAAAACTGCCAGAATGGCCGCCACGCCGGCACTGCCCAATGCAATGCCAAATTTATTTCCCAGCGAGATAAATGCAGACAAAAAGCCGTCGTTTCGAACCCCGGTTTTCAGCTGCCCGTATTCTACCGTGTCGGGAATCACGCCATAAATACCAGAAGCCAAAACCCCTTCAAAGAATTTAGAAATTGCACACAGCGCATAGAATAGTACAGGCGAACCGATAGGTGAGGTAAATCGCATAAGGATCATGGCGATACCGGCTCCGATACATCCATAAGCGGTGACACGCCCCTTATTGCCATCGACATTATACCAAGCTTTAAACAGATAGCAGCCTGCAACGAGAGGGACAAGTCCTACAAGATTATATAGAGACATCAGACCTGCGTCGCCCTGGACATACTTGAAGTAGTAAGTATACATGGAACCTCTTCCGTGGATAAAAAAGCCCCAGAGCAGTTGGCCGCAGAATGCAATCAAAAATGGGCGATTTGCCAACATGGATTTAAATTGAACCCTAAGGGGGTACTTATGCTTGACCGGAGGAGGAACGACTTCCTTCTGCGTCGCAAACACGACTGCGGAACAGCACATAAATATGAGCACAAAAATGACCGCAGTCAGGCGGTATCCCATCGCGGCATCCCCTTTGCCCAAAGCAGAGACCATGGGAATAACGATGATCCCAATTCCGGCAATAGAGATATTGGCAAGGGTGATCCGCATAGTGGACAGCTTCGCCCGTTCGTCCGTATTCTGAGTTAAAACACTGGTCATTGCGCTGTATGGAATATTCACTCCTGTGTAACAGAATACCAGCAGTGCATATGTCACATACATATAGACAATCTTGGATGTATTAGACCAATCGGGGTGTGCCCAGAACGTCAGCACCGTAATGATTGCTGTTGGGAAAGACATCAGCAGCACCCAAGGCCGGTAGCGGCCCCAGCGGGTCCTGGTGCGGTCGGACAGACCTCCGATAATCGGGTCATTGATCGCGTCCCATGCCCGTGCAATCAGCATCAGCAAGGAGACAGCCGCCATTGGGATCCCAAATACATCTGTATAGAAAATCATCAGATAGGATCCCACAAAGGTCCAAACAAAGTTATTTCCGAAATCTCCTAACCCAAAGCAGGCCGCTTTCCAAAAAGGAATCTTAATATTTGTATCCACAGTTTGGATGGATTCAGTTTCTTTCATGGGCGCTCCTCTCTATTCCTTTTTTCATCAATCTGCAGATTCTTAAAATGTAATAATTCCCTTAATATATCCGGGCGGGTTCGTATCCAGCAGCCGGAAGCCTTCGTCAACCCGTTCGAATGGGATACGGTGGGTGATCAATTCCTCTGTGGGGAATACACCCTTGACATAAGCTTCCACTCCGATTTCCAGAGTATGCATGTATTCATTCGTATAATAAGGATGAACCACATGGATAATGGGAGAACGGTACATCATATTGTAGGCCATCTCCTCTGTCCATGTCTCATTTTTTGAATACACAGACGGTGCAAGGATCTTGCCGCGGCCCGATATTTTTGCCACCGAAAGAGCGGTCTGCAATCCGCGCAAGCTCCCGGTGATCTCAACAATACAATCATACATCCTCCCGTGGGTCAGTTCAAACGAGACGTCCTCCACATCCACGTTTTTAGGATTAATGGTCTTGGTCGCTCCGTATTGGACCGCCATTTCCAGGCGCTTTTCATCCAAGTCGATGGCAACAATATCGCCTAGAGCCCGACTTTTCAGTCCGGCAATAACCATAAGCCCCATGAAACCGCACCCTATCACAGCAACCCGGTCTCCCATTTTCGGCTCCACGGCACGCACAATGTTGGCCACGCACATCATCGGCTCACCCAGGCAGGCGTCGATCGGCTTTGATGTCTCCGGGATCTTGATCATTTGTGCGTTGGCTGCTACATTGTAATCCGCAATACAGGTACTGAGTACGCCCGTCACCAAATCGCCCGGTCGGAAACATGTAACGGCACTGCCTACATCCTCGACAACGCATACTGGCTCATGCCCAATTCCCATGGGGAACTGAGGGTTCTTGATCATTGCGTCATAGCCATGTTTGTTTCCGAAGCCCATGGCGCTGGTTCCGCGATATGCGGGGATGTCAGAATGGCACAGCCCTACACTGATAGTTTTATACAGCACTTCATTTTCTTTCAGCTTTGGGATTTCCTCCTGAACAAAATCAAACTGCTTAGGCGCAACCAATACGGCTCTTGTCCTTTTCATCGCGTGTTTTCTCCTTTTCTTCCGACTTTATTTCCGGGAAATTGACTTTTTTGCTGCCACGGCAATGTCCTGGGCAGTAAGGCCCATGACCTGTTTTAAATAGTCAATGGGGCCAACCTCGCCGAATCTGTCCTTGACGCCCACACGCTCAACAGGGACAGGGCAATTGCTGCCCAGCGTCTCACAGACTGCGCTGCCCAGGCCTCCAATAATGTTGTGATTTTCAGCTGTGACAATTGCACCTGTCTCCTGCGCGCAGGTTGTTAAAAGATCTTCATCAATGGGTTTGATCGTAAACATGTCCACCACACGGGCAGAAATTCCATCGGCTGCCAGCAACTCTGCGGCCTCCATCGCTTCGGCGACCATTATTCCAGCGGCAACAATGGTGACATCCGAGCCCGGACGAATCACACAGCCTTTTCCGATGGTAAAATCAGAGCCTTCCTGATAAACTTTGGCCATGGGTTTTCGGGCCATACGGATATAATAGACACCTTGGAGTTTTGCCAGTTGATCCATCAGGTTGACCAACATCACGCTATCGGTGGGTTCTACAATTGTCAATTCGGGGAAGGCGCGCAAAGCCGCAACGTCCTCAAAGGGCATGTGCGTACCCCCATTGAAAGCAGCCATTACGCCAGGATCAGATCCAACCAAGCGAATATTGGCCCCTGCATAGCAGGCAGAAATAAAAATCTGATCATTGGCACGGCGAGCCAAGAACGGTGCAAAGGTATGACAGAAGGGGATCTTCCCAACCGCGGACAAGCCACAGGCGACCCCGACCATATTGGCTTCCTGAATCCCGCAGTTGAACAGCTGTTTCGGGTAGGTTTGTTCCATTTCCTTGTATCCGCCGCCGAGAATGCAAACGCCTAGGTCAGCTTCCAGCTCCATGATATCACGATTTTCACCCATCAAACGCATCATGGTATGAAAATAAGTCTCTGACAGACCGGACGGCTCCATTTCAATCTTGTTCATTACTTGATAGCCCATAAATGTTCCTCCTTTTTTTGTCAAAATCAGGCTTGAAGCGCCTGAAGCGCTTCCTCCATATCCTCTTTGGACACAGAAATATGATGGCACCAGGTGCGCTCGGCAAATGTGCAGCCTTTCCCTTTGATGGTGTGCAGAATAATGGCGCTGGGCTTATCCTGAACCGCTTTGGCATTTAGAATTGCCTCATGAATGGCATTATAGTCGTGTCCGTTGATCTCAACAGCATCCCAGTGGAAGCTCTTAAATTTGTCTACATAGCTCTCCATCTCATTAATCTGACTAACGTAGCCGTCAATCTGGGCTTTATTGTCATCCACAAAGAGGATAAGATTTCCCAGCTTCTGCTGTGCCGCATACAGGATGGCTTCCCAATTTTGGCCCTCCTGGGACTCCCCGTCTCCCATAATGCAATAAACAGTGTTCTTTTTTTCATTTAAAAGGTATGCCTGCGCGATGCCGGCTGCAATTGAGAGCCCCTGTCCCAGAGAGCCTGTGGTCATATCAATACCCGGCGTCTTCCGGCGATCACAATGGCTGGGTAAATTTGTCCCGGGCTGGTTCAACGTTTCCATCCACTCCATCGGGAAAAAGCCTTTCAGTGCCAGTGCCGCATAGATGGCCGGTCCCGCGTGGCCCTTGGAGCAAACCAACCAGTCCCGGCCCTCCCAGGAAGGATTTTGGGGATCGTACTTCATGTCCTCCCCATACAGGACACTCAGTAGATCCGCGATTGACATACATCCACCGATGTGTCCAAATCCCCGAATCCCAATCTGTCGGATGGTTTGGATCCGAATTTCACGGGCAAAATTCTGCAGTTCCCGCTCTTTTTCTTGCGTCAGCATAAAACCACACTCCTTATATTTGGTCACGCTTTGCGTGCCTGCTAAAATACAAGCAATCGCTTTGCCATAACGGACACCTTTTGCCTGAACATCTGGTAAACCAGTGAAATTTGGATCATTTGATAAAAAAACCATTTCTTTTTTGGCTATTCTGATGAGTTCAGTATGTCCATCTCAAAAGCCAGTGGGCTGAGAAACGTCTCCCCACGAAATGGAATAAGCCTTCGCAAGAAAATTCTCATGGCGAGACAATAAAATTCTCAAAATTTTCAATCGAATGGATCTGTTTTACCGAATCTGTCATAATTCGATGTACTTGCACCTCTATTTTTCCTTGTTTTGTCCATCTTTGTCCGCAGACACAATTGGCAGCTTTTATGCTGGGTATTTTGTAGCGGGTCCCTAATTATTGTAAGGAGGAATTCTTATGTTAACCGAATTTAATTTTCATGCTCCGTCTTTCGTAGTGGCGGGAAGAAACAGTGTTCATCAAACCGGGGAACTTTTAAACCAATGGGGCGCAGGCAAAAATATCATGGTGGTGTGCGGCAATAAAACCTATTCCCTTGGGTTATTGAATTCTCTGTTGGACAGCATCCGCAGCGGAGGCTTCACGCCTTGTGTCTTCCATGGCTCTCTGCCTGACGCGCCGGTGGAGACTGTGCGCAGCGGCATCACCTATGCCAAAGAACATGACGTGTCTGCTATTGTCGCCTTTGGCGGGGGCAGCGCCATGGACACAGCCAAAGCAATTGCCTGCATGTTGGACGTAGACGGGGATATCATCGCATACTGCAAGGGACAAATCAAGCCGATCCGCCGCAGCAACCTGCTGTTTGCCATCCCCACCACTTGCGGTACAGGGTCAGAGAGCACTGACATTGGGGTTGTGTTGGATCGGGAAGCAAATTACAAGTATATTTTTGCCAATCCCTTTGCCGGCCCCGATGTGGCTATTTTGGATCCCGTACTGCTGACTGCGCTTTCTCCCTCCATGATCGCAGCCACAGCCATGGATGCATTTTCCCACAGTGCAGAAGCATATACCTGCAAAGCCGCCAATGTTATGATGGAACCGCTAGCCCTCGCTTCCATGGAGATGATTGTAAAGCATCTACCTGCCGCAATGAAAGAACCCGGCAATCTGGAGGAACTGGAACAGTTGCTGATCGCCTCCTGTATGGCCGGACAGGCGTTTACTCAGGTCGGCCTTCATTTGGGTCATGCCATAGCTCACGGCGTAGGTGTATATGGTCACGTCCATCATGGAACCGCATGCGCTCTGGTTCTGCCTTATGCCCTCTCATCGGTGAGCGAGGTCATTCCTGACCGCATTGCAAGGATCGGTAAAATTCTTGGCGCCGAAATCCAGGCCCAAGCCGCCCCAAAGGAGATCGGTCGCATTGTCAGCGATTCTCTGCAATCGTTCAACCGCTCGATCGGCATTGGGCGTCTTTCCGACTATGGCGTCACAGAGGAACAGCTGGACTCCATGGCGGAATATGCAATACATGAGGGCGGAACACAAGGGAATTCTTTCCGCCCATCGCCCAAAGCAGAGGTAGTAGAGTATCTGAAATCCATTCTGTAATATAAATAAATCGGCAAAATGCGGACGGGACTTTTTTGCCCGTCCGCTTTCCTGTCAGAAGAAGAGAATTGCTTGCAAAGTAGCGCAAACACGTTATAATGTTGTAAAGGGGGTGTTTTGCAATGTTAGATGCAACGGACCAGCAGTATTTTCAGAATCTAAAACACCTATGGGCACTTTTCCGGGAAACCGGAGAAATTTCCCCAGAGGTGAGGCCAATGATCGCTTCATCTTGGATGCGCAGCAGAGACTTCCATGTGGATATGATGAAGCCTCTTCGGGCTCCGATTTTATCCCGTCCTGAGCTCCAAGCTCTGCAAGCGACCAATCAAACCCTGATTGATCTTGCGAAACCCATTATGGAAAAAATGCATTCCTTGGTCGGGAAAACCAAAAATTTGATTTCTCTTCATAACCCAGACGGCTATATGCTTTACTCTTGCGGGGACGAATATTATGCCGAGATGGAGCATGAAAGTTCGTTTTCACTGGGTGTTTGCTGGCATGAACGCTATATCGGAACAAACGGAATTACCCTGGCCTTGCTGGAAGATTCTCCCGTCCAGGTTTATGGGGCCGAGCATTATTGTGCCGCCCAGCATGACGGGACTTGTTCAGCCGCTCCGATCCATGACAGAGATGGAAAAATTATCGGTGTGCTGAACATGGCCGGAAAAGACTGGTCAGGAACGCTTCACACCATGGGGCTTGTGGCATTGGCGGCTTTTTCCATTGAAAATCATCTTACATTGTTACATTCCTACAAATTGGTAGACACAGCAATTTCCAGTATTTCAGAAGGAATTGTTGTGGTGGATCATGAGCTATGTATCCAACGAATTAACCGAGGTGGAGAGCAAATTTTATGTTCCAACAAGGAGAAATTGTTGGGGCGCTCAATTTCGACATGGTTCGGAGCTCGGTATGAAGAACTGCAATCCCGCTTGCAGAAGGAAATGAACCCCTTCTCATTTGCAGAAGAAGAACTGCTTGTGGAGGGACATCATATTTCTTGCAATATCTCTATTTTCCCTATTGCAGTGGAACAGCATCCGGAGGGGGCGGTTTTGCTTCTCCGGCGTAGCCGCTCGGTCAACGCTCTGGCCAATCAAGTAATGGGGAACCGCGCTCGGTATGTATTTGACTCCATCATTACCCAAGCGCCTCAAATCCTGCATACGATCCAGACAATGGAGAGTATAGCGGCCACGAATTGTACGGTGCTATTAGAGGGTGAGAGCGGAACAGGAAAAGAGCTATTTGCCCATGCCATTCACAGTGCTAGCCATCGAAAAAACGGTCCGTTTATTGCAGTCAACTGCGCCTCCCTGCCACATTCTCTTGTCGAAAGCGAACTATTCGGCTATGAAAAGGGGGCGTTTACCGGAGCCCTTGGACAAGGTAATCCTGGAAAATTTGAACTTGCTGATGGCGGAACAATTTTTCTGGATGAGATCGGAGAACTTCCTTTGGAAATCCAAAGCAAACTTTTGCGCGTTTTGGACTCTCACCGAATCTTTCGGATTGGAGGAAAAACGGAAAAGAATTTAAACATCAGAGTCATTGCTGCAACGAACCGCGATTTACAAAAAGAAGTAAGAAATCATAATTTTCGAGAAGATTTATATTATCGCATCAATGTGCTCTCTTTTCACATTGTCCCATTGCGGGAGCGGATTGGAGATGTGCCTCTTTTAGCAAACTATTTTATCGGGGAGATCAACCGCAGAGGGGAACGAGAGTCCAAGATCATATCTCCGGAGTGTATGCGAATTCTAGAGCAACACACTTGGCCCGGAAATGCGAGAGAATTGCAAAATGTGATTTTGCGTGCCTACTACTGCAGTGGGAAAAACGATGTAATTTTGCCGGAACATCTCCCGGATGACTTGCTGCATCCGTTATCAAACACGCGAACACCACAACCAAAACAATATTCCGGAGAAGACACCGCGCAGAAGGAAAAAATCGAGCAAGCGCTTTCTCAATGCAACGGAGATACAAAAGAGGCTTGCAAACAACTTGGAGTCAGCCGTGCTACGCTGTATCGATATTTAAATTATTACAACATACAGGCCCGGACTTTTAAAGCAAAAACCAAAACTACATAGTGCCCTTTGCTGGCCGCAAAGGTATAGGGGAGAGAAGACAGCGGCGGTGAACACACTAGAGGCAGCATTCCTATGGGTTTTAAATTATTGGCTGACAATAGCAAAAATAAGAGAGCCAAATTCCGGGCAACTGTACTCAATGGCCTGAAAACTGGGGCATAGTGTAGATTGAGCTACACTACCAACGTCATTAAGGGCTTTAACCTCCAGTTGCAAAGGGGTCTGTCCTAAATTTTGTGTAAACGCTAAATTGTGGTGCAAAATAGAGCAAAAATATTTTAAGGCGGGAGCGGCGCAAGCTGCTGCCGCCTTGTTGTATAAAGAAAACCACCGGCAATGCCGGTGGTTCCAAAAAGCTTTAGCTATGCATAGAAAAAATATCCTCCTTTGATAAAATGAAGATGGTCTGCCAACCAAGAACAAAAAATCAAAGGAGGAATCAAGTCCAAATGAAACTTGATGTCAGTAGTTTAGCACACACGAAGTGGGAATGTAAATATCATATCGTATTTGCGCCGAAATACAGGAGACAGATCATATACGGAAAGATCAAACAGGATATCGGACAGATGCTCAGAAAGCTGTGCGAATATAAGGGTATCGAGATCCACGAAGCAGAAGCGTGCAAGGATCATATCCATATGCTCGTATCCATACCTCCGAAATACAGCGTATCGCAGATTGTGGGATATCTCAAGGGAAAGAGCAGCTTAATGATCTATGAAAAGTATGCAAATCTCAAGTACAAGTATGGGAACCGGCATTTCTGGTGCCGGGGATATTACGTCAGCACAGTGGGACGAAATAGGCGCGCAATAGAGGAGTATATCAGAAATCAGCTCCAAGAAGATTACACAGACGACCAGCTCAGCATTAAGGAGTTCGTAGACCCGTTTACGGGTGAGCCGGTAAGAGGAGGCAAATAAGCAAAAGCCCCTTTAGGGGCAGCCCGGGAAAACTGCGCGGTTGGCAGACTTTTCGGCGAGCCTATAGGCTCAGCCCGGGTCATGCCCCAAGGGGGCTAGTGCAAACCACCGGCACGGTCGGTGGTTATGATTACGTTTTATGGTGCGCTTCAGAATATTCTGTTGCCGGCAGGATTTCCTGCCATGTTCCATATGATAGCACCAGAACAAACGTTTGTCAATGGCTCTTCGCGGAAATTTTTTCTCTTACTGCTGCCGTTTCAAATCGAATCGATTCTATCCGTAATTTGTTTATCATTTTTGCGTTGGATTTTCCAGCGTTGGAAAATCCAATTTCGGAAAAAACGAACTGCTGTATTCAGCCATCCTCCCATTCGTCCCATGCCTCATCCTCATCTTCAAACCAATCCGGATTATCCTCGTAGAGATCTTCCGGGTTGTCGTATTCGTCGCGCAGACCGTTCGAGCCGTGGTTCGTGCCGCCGGTTTGGTTTTGAGATGGGGTGCTTGGTTTGTACTCCGGCTGATGATAAATTGCCCCTTTCAACGCCATATCGTTCCAGTATTCCAGATTTCGCTGCTCCGCGGTCAGAACCTCCTCGTTTTCTGTGGTTGCCACAAATACCGGATAGAGATAGTCACCAGCGCGGATTTGCCACACAAACGTATAGCAAACCTGCCCGGAACGCATTTCGTGCGTCACCTTGCTGGCTTTGCCAAGCTTTGTGGATGTCAGTTCCTCATACGGCATTCCCGGATAGGGCAGATCGGCATTTTGAAGTGCTTCGATCCTGGCCTGTTTTTCTTCGCGCCGACGCTGCGCGGCAGCTTCTTCCTCCAGACGTGCCTGCTCTGCCCGCTGTTCTTCCTGCTCGCGTTTCTCCTGCTCTGCAGCCTGCTGTGCAATGACCATCTGACGGTTCGCCTCGGCAGTTCTCTTGAGCGGCGGCAATGCAAACACGAAAAATGCAACGGCAGCAACTCCCACGGCCAGCCACCCCCAAGGGATCCGGCGTTTTGGCTTCTTCGGTTCGTCCCGCTCCGGCAGCGGCGGAAGCGTAAACGTCGGTTCTTCCGGAACTGGTTCGGCTTCAAACGAAGCCGGCTTCTCCGACGCAGGCTGCACCGCAGGCGTTTCTTCCTGTACTGGCGGCGCAGGCGGTGCTTTCGGTTCTTCAGGAGTTGCAGGCCGCTCTGCTTTACGGAGCACAAACTTCGCCTTTTCCGGCGGATACGGCGCATCCTGCGCGCTACAAACAAAAACGCCCGTCACGCAGCCTGTTTTCTCCGCATTCCGATTGCCAACCGGAACGACCACAAAATCACCGACTGCAAGCGGCAGGCCGCCTGTCAGATAGGCGTATGGACTTCCGCCGTCCTTGAACTGCACCTTACAGAACTGGTAATATCCGCCGCCATTACCCGCAGGCACAGTCTTTTCATAATAATCTGTCCAAGGCGTGGATTCTTCCTCCGGTTCCTCATCTTCGTCATATTCTTCGGCTTCTTCCGGCTCTTCCGGCAGTCGAATTGCCGCCCAGTACGGTTCTATTTCTTCAGCAAAATCAATTTTCGGCGCACTATCGCTGCTGAAATAATTGTAGAGTCGGTTCGTATCGTCCAGAAGCTCCTGCAAATCATCGTCTTTCCCGACGCGGCGTTCCGGCGGCAGATTGTCGAGTAGATTTCTCCAGAACGAACCGAGACGCTTCTCGGAAATCTCACCGATTTCCGCAAACATCACCTGTTTTGCACATAGGGCCTGATAAACGCTCTCATCAAATGTGGGCTGAAACTCATTCCAGAACGCGCGCAAAAGATAGCGCATACTCTCGTCAATTTTCTGCGTTTGAAGCGCGGCGGAGACCACATACAGAGCAAGGTGCATCGTGCGGATGGCCTGATTTTCACGCTCTCCCTCCAAATGTGCAAGGTCGCGATACATCCAGTTAATGAGGTCAGAGACATGATCCGCAAAGTCCGCTGCAATTTGTGCACGCTTTTGCGCCGCGGCAGCATTGGCGCGTTTGCGCTTTTCCTTCGCTTCGATCTCATCACCGCAGGTGTACTGGTACCACCGCTGCCACTCAGCGCCTTTCAGCTTGCCGTCGCCGTTCTTGTCAAATCGCTTCTGCGAACCGTAGAGCATGAGCTGCACCTCCTGACTTCTCGCTTTGTAATTCCAGTGTAGCACATTCCCCGTTCAATACAAGGGACTTTTCCATAAAAATAAGCCGCGGACAGATTTATTTTCTGTCTGCGGCATTCTTTCTTGTGTGATTTCGTTTTTTCCAGAGGAGGTAATTTTCAAATTCCCGAATCTGTTCCAGTTCTTCCGGAGAGAACTGCTCCTGCCGTTTTCTGCTCACAAACGTCGGATCGACGTCCGTCAGACCCAGAAGGTAATCGGAAGAAACACAGTACATTCTGCAAATTTTCACCAGCGTCTCATGCGGAGGAGAGCTGATATCCCGCTCCCAGCTGCGGACGGTCGCGATGGAAACGGACAATTTCTCAGCCAGATCGTCCTGTGTGTGCCCAAAATATTTTCTTGTCAGCGCCAAACGTTCTCCGAGCATGGAATCACCTCGCCCCAATACTAACAAGAAAAGTATCACCTTTTCTCTTTTGTAATATAATTCTTGTCACAAAATAGAAAGAGTGATATTATCTATATCAGTTACAGAGGCAAGTGAGAACATTGTTCTATGTGCACAAAAGAAAGAGAGGGCGTTTTTATGGCAGACAATCGAAAAGAGCAGGAGCGGGACGAGCTGCACCGCACGATCTGGGGCATTGCAAACGATCTGCGCGGGAGCGTGGACGGCTGGGATTTCAAGCAGTATGTGCTCGGTATGCTGTTCTACCGCTATATTTCCGAGAACTTTGCAAACTACATCAACGACGGCGAACGCGAGGCGGGCGACGCGAATTTTGACTACGCCCAGCTTTCTGACAGCGATGCGGAGCAGGCCAGAGATGACCTCATCAAAACGAAAGGCTTTTTCATTCTGCCGAGCCAGCTGTTTTGCAGCGTCCGCAGCCGTGCGCCGCTGGACGAAAATCTGAACGAGACGCTGGAAGCGGTCTTTCAGGCGATTGAGGACTCCGCCAAGGGCAGCGACAGCGAAGCGAATTTCAGCGGCCTATTTGACGATATCGACGTCAACAGCAACAAGCTGGGCGGCACGGTTGCCGAGCGCAACAAGCGGCTGGTCAAGCTGATGAACGGTGTGGGCGATATGAAGCTCGGCGATTACCGCGACAATACCATCGACGCCTTTGGCGATGCCTATGAATATCTCATGGGCATGTACGCCTCCAATGCGGGCAAGAGCGGCGGCGAATATTTTACGCCGCAGGAGGTGTCCGAGCTTCTCACGCGCATCGCCGTCGCCGGAAAGACAGAGGTCAACAAGGTCTATGATCCCGCCTGCGGTTCCGGTTCTCTGCTTCTGAAAGCAGCGAAAATCCTCGGCCCCGGCAACATCCGGCAGGGCTTTTATGGGCAGGAGATCAATATCACGACCTACAACCTCTGCCGTATCAACATGTTCCTGCATGATATTGACTACGACAAATTTGACATCGCCCACGGCGATACGCTGGTCAGCCCCCAGCACTGGGACGACGAGCCGTTTGAGGCCATCGTATCCAATCCGCCG
>ENA-OPCN01001636-OPCN01001636.1-human-gut-metagenome-genome-assembly--contig:-NODE-1636-length-14426-cov-2.763204_pt1 | contig 14426 bp, 7 predicted proteins | sample MGYA00241567_ERZ501485 | MGnify/ENA primary metagenome ERZ501485 (study PRJEB25962, sample SAMEA2042579) | human gut metagenome | biome: human gut; feature: human-associated habitat; material: faeces...
ACAGATATGCGCAAGAGTTTTGATGGCCTCATGGCGATCATACGTGATGTTTACGAACTCGATCCCTACGCAAATGCGGTTTACCTTTTCTGTGGAAGGGACAGCCGCAAACTCAAAGCATTGCATTTTGACAAGGATGGGTTTGTACTTTTGCAAAAAAGGCTTGATGGAAGCGGCAGGTTCCAGTGGCCCCGGAATGCTTCGGAAGCCAGGCTCCTGACACGTCAGGAATTCCGCTGGCTTATGGAAGGCCTTTCTATCGATCAGCCAAAAGCGATCAAAAGCGGTGGGAAAAAGAAGGATTTTTAATATTTTGTGCAAAACGGAGAATTTAAAAATCCTGTATTTCCAGTTCCAGAAAGGTGCGCTTACCGTTATCCACAGTCTGACTTTCTTTGTCCAGGTGTCATGTGGATGATGTCTGGATGGACAGGTCTCCTGCCAGAAAAGATGTGGATATCTTTCTAAAGAGGATGGAAAATCCGTATGCAGTCTCATTCTTTTGGGAGAGATATCCACATATGGGATACCGTCAGATTGACGGTACCAGCATTTCCGGCAGTTTGCCATCTGGCTGATATTTTCTTATAATTAATAGCAGTAAGAAAACAAAGGATGGAGACCGCTATGTCGCTTGATGCCGAGGAAATGATCCAGCTTCTATTAAAAACGAATAAAGAACAGGAACAGACGATCACTGACCTGAGGGCAACCATAAAAGATCTGCGCAGTACCATTGCAAACCTGAATGAAACACTGGATGAACTGAAGCGGAAGCTCTTTGGATCATCCAGTGAAAAAACAAAGGCTTCCCAACCAGTAGAAGAAACCGTCCCAGAGGCGGAGCCAACGACAATTGTAAAAGAGCATAAACGGGTCAGAAAGAAGAAATCCGTCCGTGCCGATCTGTACGAGGCCCTTCCCGTAGTAGAAGTTCCATGTGATATCCCGGAAGAAGAACGTATCTGTCCGGACTGTGATTCCAAAATGGAACATCTGGGCTATAAGTTTGTCCGGGAAGAGCTGCGCATCACCCCGGCAAAGGTCGTCCGGGTACGGTATATGCAGGAAACCCTTGTTTGCCCGGTATGCCGTGAAGAAGATGAGACGACCATCCTGGAAGGGAAAACACCAAAGCCGCTTCTTGCACACAGCCCCGCTTCACCAGATATGGTTGCAACTGTTATGTACCAGAAAAGCTTCCTGCACCTTCCCTTTTACCGGCAGTCAAAGGACTGGCTTGAAAAAGGAGTGCCTGTCCCACGGGAAACGGCGGCACACTGGTATAACTACTGTGCGCTGAACTATCTCCTTCCGGTCTATGAAGCCCTGCATCAGGAACTCCTGAAAAGGGAGGTACTCCATGCTGATGAAGTCCCATGCCAGGTCCTTCATGAAGAAGGGAAAAGTGCCACCTCAAAATCCTATATGTGGATCTATCTGAGTGGGACGGATGGGCTGCCTCCCATTATCCTGTATGATTACCGGCCAGGACGCAGCGGAGACCATCCGATTGAATTCCTGTCCGGTTTTACCGGGCTGCTCCACTGCGATGGATATGCTGCATACGGAAGGATCGAGGACGTTGTCCTGGTATGCTGTCTTGTCCACTGCAGACGGAAGTTTTTTGAGGCAGTCCCAAAAGCCTGTCAGAAAAAAATGAAGCTGCTGGACATCAATTCCGAACAGGAGATTGCAGAACCGCCGGAGGGGACTGCCACAGATGAGAAACTGCTTCCAGCCGAAAAGGGTGTCGTATTCTGTAACCGCCTGTTTTATCTGGAACGCCTGTATAAAGGACTCCCTGCAGGAGAGCGGAAACAGAAACGCCAGGAACAGGAGCCAGCCATCTGGAATGAATTCTGGAACTGGCTGGAAACCCTGAAGCCAACAGGAGGAAGCAAACTGGAAAAAGCAGTGAACTACGCTTTTAACCATAAGGAAACCCTTATGAATTATCTGCTGGATGGAAGATGCGAGATCTCCAATAACGCAGCAGAACGCCGGGCAAAAAGTTATGTAACTGGGCGCAAGAACTTTCTGTTTCATGATACTGTCAATGGAGCAACGGCAAGTGCGATCGTATTAAGTATCATAGAAACAGCAAAGGCGAATGGCCTGAACATCTTCCAATATCTGTACACTCTGCTGCTGTATATGCCGGACTACAAGGATGAGCCCGCAGGCATAGAACAGCTGATGCCATGGAGTGAGTTCATAAAAGAAAGATGCACAGGCATAACAGATATCGAAAACGTAAGACCGGAAAATCGTGGGAACCTGAACATTTGAGGTTCCCTGGAGGTCGTGAACGGGTGATTATTCATCGCTTACTGTTTTTCCATAATAAAAGGTTCCCCTAATGATATTTATTTTATCATAGAAGAACCTTCTAAACATTATTTTACTCCCCAATTTTCACCCATAGTTTCACATTACTATTCCATTAATGTCCTCTGCCCGGTTTGTTTCCGCCCCTTTAAAATAAAATTATCAGTTTCCAGTTGCATTCTGCTGCTTCGCCAACTCCTGTTTTAGCCGCAGAATTTCAAGTTCCAGTTGGTGCTTTTCTTTTTCTGCTTTATCTGCGCGTTCCTTTTCTCTCTGCGTATTTCGTCTTTCAGCCTGAATGTCCATTTTTTCCATGTTCTCAAACAGATAACCCATTCCACGACCTCCAATCTCACCCATTAATTCTCTTGCTTCTTCCGTGGGCACATTCATCTTCATCAGTAAAGACCATATAACATTTTTATATATTTCTTTTATCTCTTCCGGAGCATTGCCATATATGGAATCTATCAGTTCTTCGGAAACATTCCTGAACTTTTCATAATCCTCCGGTGTCTGTATTTTATTAATCAGCATCACAAGTGCCATTTCATCACACTTTTTGCTGAGTTCTTCATTGGTATATTGGTTAACACTCACTATCTGATATGCAAAATCAGGGATATACTTTTCCATTCCTTCTGCGAAATCAATCCGATCTTTCAGATGTAAATCAGCTGTCCACTTTTTCGAACCTTCGTAATACACAATTGGAATAATTAATGGATACTTGAAATTTTTCCTTTTGCTGGCATCCTTATTCTATTTTATTATTTCATTTGTTTTGCAATACACAATAATTCCTTAAAGCTACAAAGAGTTTCTTCCTTATCGGTGTCTGGTCCCCAGCTTATTCTTATCGAACTTTCAATTTCTTCTTCCGCAATTCCCATCGCCATTAATACATAACTTGGAGCATAACTTTTAGACGTACATGCAGATCCATTTGACACACTGCAAAATTGTTTAGTTGATATCATCAGCGCCTCTGAAGAAACTCCTTCAATACATAAATTTAAAGTACTCGGAACACAAAATTCCTGATCTCCATTAAAATGATATTGAAGGTCTGAATCCTTAAGCAATTTCAATATCTCAATCTTAATAGCCTGGGTATGTTCATAATTCCATTTATATTCATTTTGGGCAATTTCACATGCTTTACCACATCCTGCGACTAATGCCACTGGTATCGTTCCAGGCCTAATCCCATGTTCCTGTTGCCCGCCATACAAAATATTCTTCACCGGCGGAAGTTTATATGCCTTTTTCCTCAATATCAAAACACCAATTCCCTGTGGTCCCATCAACTTATGAGCACTAAAAGAAAGCATATTGTACTTAATCTTTCTAACTTCCTCAACCAGTTTTCCACAACTCTGTGTTGCATCTACATGAAAAAGGACATTCCTTTCCTGTAATTTTTCCCCGATTTCTTCTACGGGCTGAATAATTCCAGTTTCATTATTCACATGCATTACGCTCACAAGAAGTGTATTATCCTTCACTTTTGTAAGAATTTCTTCAGCACTTATTCTGCCGCTTATATCTGGTGATACAATATCTACTTCAAAGCCTTCTTTTTCAAGATGTTTTACAGTTTCTAATACCGCCTTATGTTCAATTGATGTTGTAATAATATGCTTTTTATTATTCTTTTCAGCATACTCCCGGAGGCCCTGAATTGCAATATTATTGCTTTCAGTTGCGCCACTGGTAAAAAAAACCTCATCCGAATTGACCTGCAGTAAACTTGCAACCTGTTTTCGCGCTGTTTCAACAACGTTTCGCGCCTTTTCACCAAAATTATGCGTTCTGCTATCAGCATTTCCTATGTCATTTTTATATACATCAATCATAAAATCCAGAACTCTCTCGTCTATAGGAGCGGTTGCATTATAATCTAAATATACACTCATACTACTTCTCCTTTATTGCAAGATTAACTAAATCTTCGGCACTTTTTATAAATCCTGTACCACATAAATGGGCAATTCCTCTTTCCAAATTCAGACGGAAATACTTTGCAACAGTTTCATTGTCTGTAGGTAAATTCATTTTGATACACCAGGCTTTCACTAAAGCCTCATATAACTCATAATACTCTCCGCCAAAAGTAAACCAGGACATTTCCAAATTACTGTCTGCAACAATAGGAATATCTGTAGGAATTGTTTTCTCACTTAATGAATAACAAAGAGCCCATCTGCAAAGAATGTTCCAATTTTTTATTCCTGTTTTTCCCTTTAAACGAGACAATTGGTCTTTCGCTTGTTGAGACAAGCGTATTTGTTTCATTATCATAATTTTGCTCCAATCAAATAACCACGCTCAATAGATGTACTTTTGGAATCCTCATCATATTTCAACGTAAACTCATCCCCTACATTCTCTCTCATTAATTCATAATAATTCTCGTCTATTTCTGAGTCAGTTGATAAAATTATTGTTTGTTCTCCAGCATTTGGAAAATATGTTGTAATTAACGCAGTACGATGCAATGAATCCAACCTTGATAAAGGTGTATCAATTATCACTGGTAACTTCTTTTTCGAACAAATTGCCAATGCCCAAAGTATGGAAATAACCATTAACTGCTGCTCACCAGCTGACAAAGAATCTTTCGGAATCTCTATTCCTTCTTCTGACAAATACTTTAGATCTAACGTTTCAGGGTCCATTACTATTGTTTTGATTAAATTTTTCTTATTCGCCAACTTTGTATAGCAATTAGTAATAGTCTCTGCTAATACATCAATTTTTCTTTTCTGTAATTCAATCTCGTATCTCTCTATAATCTTCAATGCAATATTAGAATACCTTTTAGTTCTATCTGCCTTATCTTTAAGCTCCGCTATGGATAAATATGTTTCCACTTGCTTATTTAATTCAGATGTTGCTGAATTCATTTTAGAGACCGCTTCACTATATCTTTGTTCCAAATCAGCAATTTTAATCTTATCGTCAATAATCTGATTCTCCATAGTCCTTATTTTATTTTGAATATCCTCTAACTCATTTTCATTAATATCCAATGTTAAATAACTCTGCAAATCGCTGATTTGTTCACTTATTTTTATTTTTCTTTCTAAAATAACGCGTGCTTCGGAAACAACATTTTTTAACACACCTTCAACTAAATTATTAGTTTGGAACAGAGCCAATTCGGATAATCCATATATTTGCTCTTTCTGATTTTCTTTAATTCTTCTTTTAACATATTCCACAAAATCAATACTAGATTTCTGACTTCCATTATATTCAGCCTTAAAGTCATCTAAAAAATCATCTAATTGGCATACAGCTTCCTGCATAATCATATCCTGGTGTTCATCAGTTGCCTGTAATTTAACGTCAACAATTAAATCATTTACTAACACCAACGGAAGCAAATCTGCCATTAGCTCAAACAATCTTTCATTTTCACCATCTCGTTCTTTTTCTAGTGCAGATTTTTGACTCTCAATTTCCAACTGTTTTTCAACTGCATTCCCACCTTTAACAGTATAGGATTGGCGTAAAATCTCCAGAGAATCTTGATCTTCCAACAAAATTTGATGCATTTTTTCTAATTCAAGCTCTATATCTCTAACATATTTTATTGAAGCTTCTTTTTCTTCGCGTAATTGATCAATTACATCCTCTGTTTTTTTACCTTTTTCAGCTCTAGTTATTCTTTTTAAATTGCGTAAAATATCACTGCTTAACACATCCAATACCGATATTCCCAGCATAGAACGAATTGAATTCTTAAGTTGAATATTTGTACTATCTACTGCTAATTCGGCGATTTTCTCACCATCAAAGAAAAAGAAACTAGATAATGCACTAGGCAATATGTTTTCAACAAACATTGGCCAATTTGCTGTCAAAAACTCATTAAACATCCCATCTTTATATACATAAATGTGTTCTCTGGTTCGCTTATTAAGCGCATCCCATTCTCTTCTTACTACATAATTTTCTTTGATTGTATTATTAATCTCAAATTCTAGTTCTACTTTACAAATATTATCATCTGCATTTCTATTTATGAAAGATCTTAGATATTGTGAATATGATTTTCGCCCACTTTCTGTATATGCGAATGAATTAGAACCATATAGTGCCAATAAAACAGCTTCTAGAAATGTAGTCTTACCTCTTCCGTTCATACCACCAATCAAAACTACTGGTTTATGACTGTTAAATACAAATTCATTATCGCCTGCATAAACTCCAAAATTATGCATGTGTAGTTTCTTTATTACCATAAATTATTCATCCTCACCATCTTCGAATTCAGTTTCTAATGGTTGATAATCTAAAAATTTCTCATTATATTTTCCGCCATGTGCTTTTTTTCGAACCATCATATCAGAATAAAATTGTGTTGCATCATCTTCATTTCGATAAAAAGTTTTCTCTATAGTACTATTAATACTTTCAAGAATTTCTTTTCTTTGATTTATTCCAGCTGCTTTAATTTCTAAATCTATTAAAGTATACATCATTTCAAAGGATAGTTCTTCATCAGGATACATTTGTTGACAAACACTTTTTAATATCTCCCATTCTTCCTGTCCAAAATTTTCATCATGAATCCATTCCGGATCATCAAATTTTCTGCCCAGCACACGCTCATAAATCTTTGGCAGTGTATCATCAAATTCATGTTTTTTATTTACCCAAATTCTACGAATCGCTCGTAATTCCTCAATTCTTATAAGCTCTAAGTTTTTGAACTCCTCTGGTCCATTTTCATTAATTTCGTTTTGAATACTCAATAATTTTTCAAGCCATTCTTCTCGGATTTCCTTTTTGTATGGACCATGAAATAGTTTACCGTAATTCCCCTGCAAATTTCCCTTCATTCGTCTGAAGCTTCTTCTTCCACGATCCTCTTCCTCATTTCCAAATTCATTTCTAAATTCAAGAAGTGGAGTCATCCACTCTTTCTCTTGATCATTAGCAATCATGGCTTCCATTGATTTATCTTTTTCAACCATTGTGCATACCCAACAGCCAAATCTACTTTTTCCACATGACGGTGCTGACTTATCTACTTGCAGAGGACACTCATTATCAGCAGTGGCTCCTCTATACATTGTCAGTAAATCCATATTTGAATATCCCCATGGATTCTTATATTGCATTAAAAATGTCCAGACATCATCATCACTCCAGTCTTCCATTGGAGAAAAAACAAGCTCATTTGCAAGTGTAGGGTTTGGGCTTAAAAGCTCTCTCACCCTTTTCTTCTCCAGATTTGTCATTGTTCTATTTCTTCTGGCACTTTCCTGTTTTCTTGTGCCAAGAACAAGGATAACTTCACCATGTTCCGCTATTCTTTCTTTAATAAATTTATTAACTGGCTGAATTTTCAAACGATCTGTGCACCAACGATATTTCATTCTCGGAAATGGATATCCTCTTCCAATGAGATTAACCCAAAAAGTATTATCATAATCGGGTTCTAATCTACAAGTAATAAACTTAAGGGATTTTTCTCTTGATTCTTTTTCCATACAATCCAATGATTTTTTAACCCATTTCGATACTACCGGAGATTCTACCAATGTATCTGTATTCATTATATATATTAGCTTCTTTCTCTTCTCACGTGGTAATTTTTCCATCGCAAGCCACACTAGCTGAACAGCTGCAGTACTGTCCTTTCCGCCAGAATATCCGATCATCCACGGAATATCATCTGCCAAATACAGATTTTGTATTGTTACAATTAATCCTTCTATAAAGTCTTTTGTTATAGCCATTTTATTTATTCCTATTCTTTTTGATGTTTCTTGCGATAATAAAATTTTATCACAGGATAAATATATTTATTGTTTATTTTTTATTCTAATATACATTCTATCATAAATTCATTTTCTATAATAGCCCTAAATTCATAAATTTACAAAGGAAAAGATATACTTAAGTAACCACTTGAGTATATCTTTCCTAATACATAATGTCAACTCTAGCAAATCTACCTATTTTCCATCAGCTTAATGTAGGTTACTGTTCACTAGTAGCATAATTACTGTCTCCAAAACATTTTCCCAACAATTGGAATCAGTATAGTTCCTTATACAATTGCCAAAAGGCCTTATCTTTCATATACACCGGCTTATCATTTCCAATTTTCACTACACTATGATGTTTTTCAAGCGTTTTAATTGCATTAAACAAAGCCGAACTTTCCTGGCTTTTTGACTCTGTCTTAAACACAAAATCAATATCTGAATTCTTTAAATCAGACACATTATGAACTACCCAGGTTAATATATACTTTGCATAATCATCATCCCCACTTCCAAAATGTTTTAAGGACTGAGTAGACAAAATCGTTCCAACACCAAATTCCCTTCCCTCTTTCAATATTTTTTTCAAAGAGGGAAAATCACGACTCATAAAATTATCTGCCTCATCAACGAGAATCATCTTTGTAAGTTGTCTATAATTTCCTTCCATTTTACTAGAACCCAAAGCTTGCATCTGTGAATAGAATAAATCTAATGTTATTGCAACAACCAAACTTTGAATATTTTCGTCATATGAAGATAAATCAATTACCACTACTCCATTAAGTATTTCAAATAGTGTTTTAGTATTATTTGGATTCGCCTCAAATACTTCGAACATCATTAAAGTATCCAATGCAGCTGATAAAGAATCACCTTTTTTTATTTCTTCATCATTCATATAGCGCTGATATACTTGATATAAGGTAGGTGCAGGTTCATCCCATGTATCTGGATTTGCAGGCATTATTCCACTCGCTCTATAAGTTTCCAAAATGCATTGCAATAATGTATTTTGCTGCTTGGGACCAAGATTAAATGCTTTTGACAGAGTATCCTTAAATGCATTGGCTGTATGCATTGGCAACAACGGTTTAAACACAGATGATTTTGTCAATGCTAATGGATTAAACGGTAAATGATATGGTTTATATATTGTAGCATTTGTTACTTCAACGAAGTCCGTCTTCGTTTCATTGTAATCACCTTTATAATCAAAAATTAAAATTCCTACAGGTTTTCCCTCTACATTCTTCCCCTGTTCCCTATACATCTGCGTAATCAAGGATTTCGTAAACTGTGTTTTTCCGGTCCCCATTGTTCCTATGATTCCTGTATTTGTATGAAACAACTGAGTCGTGTCATTTGGACTCCAAATTATCGCCGAACCATTCTGGTCATTATTGCCAAATAACACCTGCATACTTTTAGACTCTTCAGCTACTTGACCCTCCTCTTTAGTTTCTGTATGTTGCGCTACTGCAGTTTTATTCTCATCTTCTTTTACAGAAAAAGCGCTACTGTCTTTATCCATACTATCTTGATTTTTTTCTCGTCCTTCAACTACTGTTTCATCAGAGCCTTCCATATGAGACACATGAATTTTTGTCAAATCTCCAGTTAAATTATCAACAGGACAATCAGCCAGAATTAAAAAATCATTATCCTTATGTTCATGAATATTTATATATATTTCCGATACTGTTTTTAAAATAAGATTAAACTCATCATTCTCTGGTACTTCAATGAAGTTTATCGCATCTTCTTTGAAAGATGTTTTTCTTTCAATAACCGCTTTTCTAAACGATAAAACTGCACCTTTTCCTATAAGCTCCTGTATATCCTCTGATAAGACATATTTTTCATTGAGAATTGCCTCTCGGTATTTATCTAAAACTAAATCCCAATCCTGCGAGTCGTCTACGTGGTAAACTTTCATTTTTTTACAACTTGTAACAAGCATTTGCATAAGAAAATTTCTATTAACCTTGTACAAAATTGTATTCTTTAAGCATTCTTCTGGACAGAAAGCATTACGTAACCCATTTGCAGTCGAAGATACTTGCTCAAATGCCTTTTTTATTACAGATGTATCATTATTTCCAGTCTTTACCTCTGTTGGGTACAAATATATCTTAGGCTGTTCACTGCTTTTATTCACGCCAATAAAAAGAAGATCATCACTCGTCGGTCCTTTTTCAAAACCAAGATTTTTTGCAGAAAGTACGCCTTCATCTTTTGACAAACCAGTTCCTCCTGAAACCCTCAGCATTTCCTCCAAAGATATTGGTACCCATACTATATCATCATGTCTCAAAAATGCCAGCATGAATTTAATCGCAGCAACAATACTAATCTTCTCCCTGCTGAAAGTCGAGTCTTTCGCTCCTCTCTTTGAAGAAACAAGGCGCAATAACCAGTCTCCGTTAATTGCATTAAACAGATTAATAATATTATGAACATCATTAAAATTTGCTTCAACACCTTTTAGTTTTAAATACTCCTGGATAACCATTGAGTACTGTTGTGACTTGTGCGTTACCGTAATGGCGTCATATCCACTACTTGATGTATACTGGTCACTGTAATGAATAATTAACAAATCGCTATTAGCCTCTTTTTCACTAAAAAAATCCAAATCAACCTTAGGATCCACAAATACTACCCAATTAGAATTTTTGTAAATATAATCCATTTTATGTTCCGCAGTTTCATCAATCTGCGTAGAAATACTTGTCTCCTCATGATACGGATTACCCGTTGATTCAACCTGCATTAATGCATTGCACTTAGATGCCAATTCCACAATTGGCGTTTTTTCTGCATATTTAGAACCATATCCCGTCCTGTACTTATGTCCATATTTGCTTGATGGAATTCCAGATAAAAGCCCTTCTAAAGATACTCCTGTCTCAATCTGACTCATTGTTGCCTGCTCTGAGGTAATTTCTGACTCCATTTCATAAAATGTCACATGCGCATATTCATATGATTTTCCACTATCTTTATGAAAATAGCATGAAATATTTTTTGAAATAATTCCCTCCAAATTATTCATGGATTTTCCGCTCTCAACGAAAAGCTTTTGTTCCTCCAAATAATTTTTTAATGTGGCATATTCCTTTATATTTGAAAATACATTGTTTACTACATCATCTGTATAAATATGAAGTTCAAACTTAACTAATTTATCAATATCAGCATTCCGATTAATTGCATGCACCAAAAACTGAGCAAGTCCCAAAAACACCTCACTACAGTCTCCCATATTTATTAAATTGATCCTTACCGTTTTGTTATTGATATCATCAAAAATATATCTAAAATGTGATATAAATTCTGATATTTTCTCTTCAACAAGCCTAGGCACATATCGTCTACCACCACGATATTTTTTATTCTCGACAGGAGCATAATACTTCCACTCCTGAGAATAGAGCTCATCGGAAACTTTGTATATTCTCCTGTTTTTCTGAATATATGGCAGTAAATTAACTGAATTTAAACGTTCAATAATGACATCTGTTGCATTCTCTATCCCAGTTTCTTCTAGCAAAGAAAGTTGATATGCTAAATTTAAGGGGTGAAATGGCGTAAACAATATTTCTTCAGCATTTCTTCCCACTTCAATCGTACCAATTTGAAGAGCAGATTCCTGTTCTGGAGATAAAATCTCGCCATCTTGTAATGAAGCGTAACAGTCTTTAAATGCTTCTATATATGCACTAACAAAGCTCTTTAAACCACCACCTAAATAAGCTAACGTAGGAATTGTTTTTTCTTCTTCAAAAGCTGATAATAATTCTGTATAAGCTTTCGCCAACTTTTCTGGCACTTTAAGTTCCTTTTTTTCCAACACGACTTTGTCTGATGTGTAAAAATTTCTTATCTGTCCATATATTGCTTTCTGAGATACAATCTCCTTTTCTATTCTTAATTCTCTAAGTAAATTAGTTTTCGCAAAATATTCCTGAGCATCAGTTTGAATTGCATCATTTTCAAATACAAAACTTTTCTTTGCAGCCAGCTTTTCCTTTAAAATCCTCCTTCCTATAATCTCTTGACTCTTAGGCTCATCTGGGTACAAAACAAAAGGAACAATTACTCCAGAAAAATTAATATCAATCTTTATCCCACTGCCTAAATTCACTAATTCATTTTCAGAACTATAGATGTAAAGCCTTTCACCACATTTGCAACTATAAATCTCATTATCACCTAATTTACATTTTCGAATATCTTCTGCACCTTTATTAAATACTAAGTCAGTACCAACACCAACCAGTTTAATACGGCAATTGGATTTTTTTGGCTTATAAACAATAGAAAAGCTATGTTTTACTGTAGGAAGTATAAACTGCGCAGGCATATCCATAATAGCAATTTTAAAAATATAAGTTATATTATTCGATTTATCTTCAATCTGAATTTTATGAAAACTAATTTCTTCTCTTATAAATTTAAAAATAATGCTTTTGCCCTTCTTCGTATACTCTGCATCATCTGCAACAATTGCATTATTCAATACTGTAATATTACAAGACACCTTCAAATGTATTGAAGCATATTGGTCTGAATTAAATATAAGAATATTTTTAGTTCGTTTTTTTGCAGTTTGAGACCCTTCATTACGAATTATTACCTGATCATTTACTGCAAGTGCATTGATAGGCAAATCTCCATAAACCACAATGTCCTCATTTTCAATATTTAATGGGTTCTCCATTTTAGCTTGCTTTTTTTCCATTGCAGCAACAATACTGGCATATGTAAATGTTTCGCTCCACTTTTCTGAATTTCTTTTATATTCACGTTCAATATCATTAATAATATTGGTATCCAATGTCTTTGACATTTCCGCCTCAAGATTTCCAAATCTAAGTCCTCGGTCAATTCTTTCATATAATATATTATTCTCTTTTATTATTTTATCGATTTTAGCATCGCTTTCATTTTGGTAATCTGTCTTGCCTGCAACTGCAAATAAGCGAAAGCTCTGATAATTACTCTGGTCAATTTTTCCACTACTCATAATAGATAATAAATCACGATATTCATAAATAGATGATTTATCACTAAATACATCTGTATCTCTTCTATTTAATTCAAATTGTAGGACTCTCTTTTCCAAATTGGCAAGCTCTGTACTACTTTCCACCTTCTCTTTAATCTCAACCATCAGCTGCTCTGAGTAAAAAGGCATACCATTTGCAGCCATATCTCTTGAGCCACTTTTAGCACTATCAATAGGATTAGAAGATATCATCAACAATGATTTCTGCATAGAATTAGCCGCATTTCTTAATGTCGCACAAAGAAAATCATTCGTCATTCCATCAATTTGTGCCGCAATAATTACTTCATCATTTTTTACTTTTAGAGTATATGTTTTATATACAGAATTATCCCTGCACACAAGTTCATATATTCCGATTATTTTATTTTCTTCTGCAAGATGTTTCAGAGCAGAAGAAACCTTAGCAACCATATCATCATTATCCAGTTTTAAGCAAAAACTCTCTCCCTTTAATAATGTTCCATCAGATGCTGCTTTCTGAAAGAAACTGTTTACTTTTTTTGCAATAAACTCATAAAATTCGTTTAACATACTGTGCATCCCCACTGTCACTCTTTCTGTCAATCAGATTCAATTTCGTAAAGAACTCCTGTAAATATTCTCTTGAAGTATTGTCTAAACAAATTCCTCTCAATTCATATTCTTTAAACAGTTTATTTAACCGTATTTTCTCCTCATTTCTAAGACAAATTTTAGTTAAAAAAATTATGTCCCGCTCTGTTAGGTTTAAAACTAATCCTGATTTTTTTCGATTCTTAACCCAACGTTCTTTGCAAAACCCAGAAAATTTTTCACTGTAAGCCTGATTCGCTCTTTGTCGTTCTGTATGCAAAAACTGTAACTCAACGCAATCAAATAAATGCCTTATTGCAGTTTCCGTTTTAGAACTCCCTTCCTTATATGAAATATCTGAAAATCCTTTAAAATCTCCAACATATGAACAATACGTAGCCTCTGCTTTTTCAACTTCAGCAGCTATTTCTTCATCAAAATAAGGAGCACTTCCTGCCAGCTGACTTAAGGATATATAATCTACTTTCTCTTCATCCTCTGTCTGATTTAAAATCTTCAATGTTATAGCATGACTAAACATATGATTGATACTATCCTGAAGTCTATTCCATCCTTCTTCACAGCATTTTCTATTTTTACTGACTTTTTCCCAATCAACTGCATAATAAAGTTTTTCTTCACCAGTTCTCTTTCCCGTACAAAACTGATCCAAAATAATA
>ENA-OPCN01001643-OPCN01001643.1-human-gut-metagenome-genome-assembly--contig:-NODE-1643-length-14388-cov-2.779181_pt1 | contig 14388 bp, 18 predicted proteins | sample MGYA00241567_ERZ501485 | MGnify/ENA primary metagenome ERZ501485 (study PRJEB25962, sample SAMEA2042579) | human gut metagenome | biome: human gut; feature: human-associated habitat; material: faeces...
TCAGATACGATGATTGCAATATGATGTATTTTTGATAAATTCACTGTTGTCACGCTCCATTTCTTTTATTTTTGTTATAAACTATATGTCGGTATTCAAAATATGCCGTGTGTGTTTCGGACTCAGATCGGAGCCCGTGTTTCACACACGGCAACATTATCAAAACTTGATTACTTTCGGCTCATGGGTAAACGAACTGATGGTAGCCACACCATTCTTGAAGTAGAACACCTCAGTATTGCCATCATCTGCAGCATACATTTTCTTCAAACTCAGATAGGCATCCAGCATAGATTCTCTCGCTTCTACACGATCATCTTCTACCAACTCGCCCGCAACGCGAATCCACTCGTCGCCTTTGAATGCACACAACTCTACTTTCGGATTAGCATGCAGCTGCTTGGAAGCATCCTTCTTCTTGCCAGTCTGGATGTACAGCTTGCCTTCAAAAATATGCGCTGTGCCAAACGGGCGCACTCTCGGCTGGTCTCCCTCGACCGTTGCCAGGTAATATGTTTCAGATTCTTTTAAGAATTTCTCTACTTCTTCCATTTTTGTCGTTCTCCTTTTCTTAGTTTTTGATATGTTTTATTTCAGTTTTTTCAGCCAAGCAGACTCTATATCTCCAGTCTCCACAATATTCCCTTCTCCCGTAATATAAAACATAAAGCCACGGTGATTTCCCATGGCTCCAGTATATCACAGATCCGAAAACAAATCTGCCTTATATATTCCCTTTTCAAACATTTCTTTAAAGCTGTCCCTGACAGCCATAACATCTTCCTTATAAGTCATTCCATACCAGGTATCATTGGTACGCAGCACTTTCACATCCATTTTTCCTTCAGCCAGTAATTCTCCGATAAAAGTCGGAATCAGATACTTAGCTTTCAGCGGATCTGCTGGAACTTCTTTTTCAAAAAACCGGGCAAAACCAGTTTCCAATATCTCCAGGAAGTCTGGTGTTAATCCCCACATATTCATAGAAACAAGAGAATCTGTATTCAGAGCTACACCCTCTGCAGTCTTAACAATATTCTTTGTTTCCAAAACCTCAGTCAGGTTATTCTGCTCATCCATTTTACAGATACCACGAGTTACACCGCCGTTATCTGACAACGTATTTTTCAGCACAAAACCAGCCATATAGGATTTCCCACCGTTTACCAGATATTCATGAACAGCTCTAAAGCCCTCTTTTCCGTAATAATCATCTGCATTGATTACAACAAACGGAGTATTCAGCAGCTTCTTCGCTGCCAAAACTGCCTGTCCAGTTCCCCAAGGGGCGCACGGGTCAGCCCCCAATGCTTGCACAATTTGTAAACGTATTTATATTCTTAATATATCATGAAAATATTCTTCCAATAACTCCTTATGTTCAAAGTAATTGTTCAACACAAAGAATATAAAAGGCACTAAGACCTCTTTATCATCTTTGTACATTTTGCATTGATAATCCATTGGTATAGTTGAACGATCAATCTTAAAAGTTTTAACTCTTTTTCTGCCCTCTCCTTTAACACCGACATTATATATTCTCTCGTCATAGTTTTCTAAATCGTAGAAAATATATTCATGGTCAAGATGTGTAATCGTATTACCTACATGCTGCAAATGAATCATCTGTGTGACAACAAATTCCCCGTCTTCATGGAAATCCTTGCACAGTTCTTCAAAGGTTATATCGGAACCTTCTACTTTAATCCAAAGGCAGTCTTCATACTCTGCACTATAAAGTCTTGTAACATCTGGAAGTTTTTCAAAATCCCACGAAAAAATCCTTCCTTTTTCTAATGCCTCAAGTAAACTACCCATACAATTTACACCATCATATATATAGAAATCACACGAACGAATTGCAAAATTTCCTATATAATGCTTCTTATATAGCTCATCCAAAACTCCTGCTAATGGTCTTGGCATATTCAAGAATATAGTTTTATCCAAACTCGAATCATAAAGCCGTACTGGATCATTTTGTGAATCAAATTTTCTTATTTCATCCACAGGCAACAATCCCCATGCTCTGAATTCAGATGACTTATCAAAAACATTCTTATATAAAGCCTCTGTATTCGGCTGTTCCCCTGAATAACAATTTTTCATTTCGTTTTTTTTCTATATAAATTATACGCCAAGTAGACATATACATAGGAAAGAACTCGTTCTGGAGCAGAACTTGCAAGCATATCTTCCTTTGACCTGTACATAGGAAATGCTAACAAATAATTATAATCTGCAACCCACTTAAGCAACGGTTCCTTAACTTCCGACAGTACCCTAAACGTTCCATACTTTTGAGCCAGCCTCGTTAATTCTGAATTGTTGTATTCCTCCACTTCAATACTGAGTAACCTAATTAGTTCCTTATGATCACAAGGTTGTGAAATTAAAGAAAATAATTTCTCATCCTTTTCACGATATAATCCTGGTATGATCCCGTTAGCATATAATGCCTCCCGTTGTCCTGTCCATATAGAATCAGATTCTGTATATGCTGCATAATTTCTAGAGTCCGAAATTTTTTCACAATAGGAAAAAAATGAATATAATTCCTTTTTATTCATATAATTACTACCTTCTTACGTAAGCGCTTAAATCTTGGGTAGCTTTACTGTCTACGTTTTTAAACTCATAATGATAGTAAATAGATTTTTACTACACTCCGCTTGATAGGAGATAGAAATTTACTACATTTGGAGGTTTCATTATGAGTAAGAAACGTGCTCCAGGGCGTTCCCTAGACGAATGGATGGAACTGGTAACTGAATGCAGACAAAGCGGCCTGACAGATGCTGCATGGTGTAATGAGCATGGGATATCTCCCAGCTGTTTTTACAATGCAGTCACCCGTCTCCGTAAAAAAGCCTGTCAGATACCGGATCCAGCCCCCAAAGCTAGCACTCTTGATCTTACATCCCATAAACAGGATGTAGTCCGGATTGCTATAGAACCGGAGTCTTCTCCGGCAGGACTGATCCCAGATAATGGGAACAGACCTATGCGCCTTGACAATTCACATACGATTGAAATCGAAGCAGACGGATTGCTTATACGAATGAGTAATGAAATCAAACCGGTACTTCTGAAAATGCTTATGGATACGCTTAAGGAGTCGTTATGTTAGCGGACATCTCAAGTGTTGATGCAATCTATATCGTCTGTGGCAGAACAGATATGCGCAAGTCCATTGATGGATTGTGTGCGATCATCCAGGAACAGTTTTCGATGGAGATCGACCATGCACTTTTTCTTTTCTGCGGTCGTAAATGCGACCGTATCAAAGCTATTTTAAAAGAGCCTGACGGGATCGTTATGATCTATAAAAGACTGACCGCCCAGGGATCTTACCGGTGGCCCAGGAATAAATCCGAAGTCCGGAATCTTACATGGCGGGAGTTCGACTGGCTGATGTCTGGCATTGATATTGAGCAGCCCAAAGCGATCAAGGCAACGTAAAAAAGATGCACATAAAACTCTTGTTTTTTGCTGTATTTTCGGCACTTTCAAGTCCTGGTAAATCCGCTGTTTTTCTGGGAAAAACCACTGTTTTCTGATATAATGGAAACATCAGAAACAGGAGGAAAAAGCAGTGGCAGACAGTTCCAAAGATATCCAGCTCCGTGAGCTGAAGGACATGATAAACGATCTCAAAAAGATGATAAAAACACTTCAGGCAACTGTCGATGCTGCCAATAAACGGGAAGAGGCTCTCACCCAGGAGCGGGATAATCTGAAAGAAGAGATAGATCTTCTCCGTAAAAAACTGTTTGGCACCTCCAGCGAAAAAAGGATCCTCGATATTCCGGGTCAGTTAAACTTTTTCAATGAGGCGGAGCTGGAACAGGATCCAGAAGCTGCAAAAGCTGAGGATCTTGAAGCATTCCTCCCGGAAAAAACAGCAAAAAAATGAAAAGCAAGAGCTACAGATGCGGAGCGTTTTAAGGGAGTTCCTGTTGAAAAAAAAGTATCTGGAACTTTCTGAGGAAGAGAAACTCTGCCCTGTCTGTGGTACCCCACTGAAAGAAATCGGGGAAGAGTTTGTCCGCCGGGAACTGGTTTTTGTACCGGCAAAACTGAAAGTATATGAATACTACAGTAAGAGCTATGAGTGCCCGCAGTGCAGGCTTCAGGATATTCCGGTCATCAAAAAAGGAAAAGATGGCAGATCTCATATGCTTTATGGAATGGTTTCTGCCGGAACGGTTGCCTGGGTAATGTACCAGAAGTTTTGTAATGGTCTCCCATACTACCGTCAGGAAAAGGATTGGAAACAGTATGGCGTGGAGATCACCAGAGCTACTATGGCAAACTGGGTAATCCGGAATTCTGAAGCATTTTTTCTTCCTATGTACGAATACTTCCACAGAAAACTTCTGGAACGTGGATTCGCGATGGCAGATGAAACGCCACTTCAGGTTCTGCATGAACCGGAACGCCGTGCACAGACCAAGTCATATATGTGGCTGTTCCGCAGCGGTGAAGACGGAGGGCCACCTATTATCCTCTATAAATACTCGGAGACTCGAGCCGGGGATAATGCCGTAGATTTTCTTCACGGCTTCAAGGGTTATCTGATGTGTGATGGCTATAGTGGATACAATAAAGTTCCAGATGCCAGACGCACAGCCTGCTGGGCACATATCAGAAGATATCTGACAGATGCCATCCCTAAGGGAAAGGCTCTAGATTATACCCAGCCATCCGTACAGGGAATGCTGTACATTAACCAGCTCTTCCACCTGGAAGATGTGATCAGATCAAAGTATTCTTCCTTCGATGCTATCAAAAAGGCGCGTCTTGAAAAAGAAAAGCCGGTAGTAGAACAATGTCATTAAGTTAGTATGACGCATAAAGATCTCTATATCTGAAATGGTATAGGGGTCTTTTTATTTTTCGAAAACAGTTGACATTTATATTAATGTGTGCGGCCGATTTCGCTACGGATTGATAATAAAGGCAGCGAAATCGGCCCTTGTAATTAAGAAAAACTTAATTACAGGGAGGTATCATATGAACCCGAAACACATTAAAAAAGTTTTGATGTCAGAAATCAATAAAGTTGCAAATAATCCGAAGGACTATTGCTTTCATCCTGATACGGACTTTACCCGAAAACGGAAAATTTCTATGAAAGCAGTGTTAACAGGAATTATCGGTATGGGAAGCGGCAGTCTTACAAATGAATTAATAGACTTTTTTCACGCTTCCCCTCAAATGCCCACACCATCTGCTTTTTTACAGCAGAGAAGTAAGATTAAGCCTGAAGCTTTCCGTTCCATATTTGACGGCTTTAACAAAACAATTACGAAAGGTTTTTCAGAAAAGATGCCGATATTTGCTGTTGACGGTTCAGACATTCAAATTGCTACAAACCCTGGGGATACTGGATCATATTATCCTGGAAGCAACGGACAAAAAGGATATAATCTTTTACATTTAAATGCACTGTATGAGATTGATTATCATATTTATGCAGATTCAATTATCCAGAAAAGCAAAAATTGTAATGAACATAAAGCTCTTCAGGAAATGGTTGATCGATCGGCCATACCAGAAGCTCTTATTATAGCAGACCGGGGTTATGAATCTTATAATAGTATGGCACATATTCAGGAAAAGGGCTGGTACTTCTTGATACGTATTAAAGATGGACATGGAAGTATAAAAAGCAACCTGGAACTTCCAGAAGAAAAGCTGTTTGATCTGAAGATAAATCTTAACATTACAAGGAAACAGTCAAAAGAAGTAAAGGAACTGCTAAAGGATAAGAACCATTATCGATATCTTCCTTCCAATGTGAATTTCGACTATTTACCTGCAAAAAGTAATTATAAAGATCCAGCCTCGTTTTATGGATTGTCTTTTAGAATTGCAAGATTCCAAATTTCAGAAGATACTTATGAAACCGTCCTTACAAATTTGGATAAGGAACAATACCCGGTTGAAAAATTAAAACATCTTTATGCTTTAAGATGGGGAATTGAAACATCTTTCAGAGATTTAAAATATACTATTGGAATGTTGGATTTTCATTCAAAAAAGGTGATGTGTATCCAACAGGAAATCTATGCACATCTGATCATGTATAATTTTGCAGAAATGATTACCTCGCACGTAGTCATTGAAAAAAAGCAAAGAAAATATACATATAAAGCCAACTTCTCAGTTGCGTCGCACTTGTGCCGATTATTTTATCGTGGGAAAACGACATCACCTGATTTAGAAACCATTATCGCAAAGAATGTAATTCCCATACGCCCCGATCGTCATGGGGAACGGAAAGCAACTACTAAGATATTTCATGGCTTCTTATATAGAGTAGCATAAATTTGAATAAGTGAATATAGTTTTTTGAGGCAGATGAAAATCTGTCTATTTGTGTTTGGCAAAAATAGAAAACAGGCTGAAGAGAACTCCTCAACCTGTTTCCGGGCAAAAGCCAAATCAGCTTGCCTATGATAACTTAATGACATTGGGTAGTAGAAGGCTTTTTGTCGTGGCTTGATCAGCAGAACCCTACCCGTGGAAGCAGAATGGATAAAGCTGTCACCTACATTCAGAACCGCCGATCCTATCTTTCCACCTATCTAGAAGATGGCCGTTGCAGTTTTTCTAATAATCTCAGCGAAAATGCGATCCGCCCGTTTACAGTAGGCCGTAAAAACTGGCTGTTCTGCGATACACCAAACGGAGCCCAGGCCAGCGCTATCGTGTACACAATGGTAGAGATGGCAAAAGCCAATGGAGTAAACGTCTATCACTATCTTACCTATCTGCTGGAAAAACTGCCTGATGATTGGATGAGTGATGATGAATTAGAACTTCTGGCGCCATGGAATGAAACTGTCAAAGCTGAGATCGAACGTCGTGCAAACGAATCAAATCAATCATATGTGAATTGTCAAGGTGCTCCGGCTACGGAAAAGTAGTCGGGGATTTTTCTATCATACCTAAAAATTAAGCACTTACAGAGTTTCGTGGTGCCAATAATCGTGCATATTACGGAATCTATCATGCTGTGTCTGCAATTCATGCGCTAGACGGAAATGCTTATAAAAGACATAAGGATGCATTGGCAAACTTCAATAAAAATTATGTCAAAACCGAGATTTTTCCAAGAAAGCTCGGAAAGAAAATTGCTGAATCAGAAGAAATAAGACATGCCAGTGATTATGATGATTTTTATATAGCTACTAAGGTCGAGGCTGAGGAACAGATTCAGACCGCCAAAGAGTTGGTGAAGCTGGTAGAAGAATATGTTCAGAAAAGATGGGCACAGGAAGAATGAACACTTCAAATTGAATATGGATATAACGTTAAAAAGTCTTGAAACAGCATTTTCATACCAGTCTTGAATAGGTTGTAAGAGAATTATTATAGCTGGATCTTGGGGTACAATCTTGTACCAATTTTGTACCAATCGGTACAAAAAATAGTAGGAAAACGTAGATTTCCGTGGAATCACGAAATGTGAAAAAGCCTGAAAAATTTTCATAATTAGTACAAAGAGTGGGCAATTCCAATCGGGATTGCCCATTTTCTAAAATGAATGGAAATACAACTCGGAAGTTGTCAAGTTTTTCAAACAGCCTCATTGCATAGGAATACGAACCTGCAAAAGGGTATTTACGAAACAACAGAGTATCTGGAAACGTTTCTCAGAAATCTGCTTTTAGACGAGAAAAATGAGCTTCATAATCGAAATCTTCATATAAGTGGACTTTTGAATGAAGAAAAAGTGGATATTGGGGATATAAAAGTGGATATTGAGAATGAAAAAGTGGACATTCAAGACCAAAAAGTGGATATTGAAAGCGTACTTTCCGAAAAAGGTAGTGATTTCTCAGTAAAAACGACGGTTCATATCCATAGACTCTTTGAGAAGTTTGGTTTTGATGAGGTGTTTGGAAGAAGTGCAGTTATGGAACTTCTTGAGCTGAAAGGTTCAGGTGCTTCAAAACTTTTTTCCAATTTGGTGCAGACAGATATTATTGAACCGGTATCCGGTCACGGAAAAGGAAAATATAAATTCAAGAAGTAGTTAGAAAATTACGCCGATAGTATCTGCATTCATGAGCAAGTAGCAAAGCGGATTGTGAATGTCCGCTTTAACTTACCAGTGATGCAGGTGCGATTTACAGAATAGATGGAACCGTATTGATCAATCGAGATATTTTTGATGCCTACCTGGAACGATTCCATGAACAGGCGCAGGAACTGTTTTATGTATAGCTGATAAAAAGTAAGACCTATTGTGGAGCCACTATCCACGATAGGTCTTTCAACTTCAAGCTATTAGAAATCTTCCTACATTTTTTTATAGGCGTTCCCCCATTCGACCATTGAGTCGAGAATAGGTTTCAGAGTAAGTCCCAATTCGCTAAGGCTGTACTCAACTCTTGGTGGAACCTCCGGGTAAACTGTGCGAATAATGAGACCATCATTTTCCATGGAGCGCAAACTGTCGGTGAGAACTTTCTGACTGATCCCTTCAAGATCTTTCTTTAATTCATTGAATCGCCAGGGGCGTTCCAGCAGATTGCGGATAATGAGTAATTTCCATTTACTGCCAATGAGGGAAACTGTGGTTGCAACTGGACATTCCGGTAATTCTTCTTTTGTTAACATATGATCGCCTCCTCATATAACATCCTTTTTTATTGTTATATTTAATTTTAATCTAAGAATAAAAAAGAAGCAATAGGTTATAAAAAAGTAACCGTGGTCACCTTTTTATGCCTATGTAATAAAAAAGTGCGTACTTTTGTCGGTTAAGAACTGTTGATATTATAATCTTGCAACAAAGATAACAACAAACAAAAATATCAGGAGGTAACAAAATGGCATTATCAAATCTTTTTGGATGGAAAAAAGCAGAAACAGAAACCAATGCAGCATGCGGAACAGCGTGCGGAGCAGCAGACAAACCGGAAGAGAAACCGGCAGCATGCGGAACAGCGTGTGGAGCATCAGAGAAACCAGAAGAGAAACCAGCAGCATGCGGAACAGCATGTGGAGCATCTGATAAGTAAAATAAGTTAAGGAAGGAGTTGGATAGGATGAGTCAGTATTTTTCTTTTCAGTGGCATATTACAGATGAATGTGATCAGCGGTGTAAGCATTGTTATATTTTCTCAGGCGAAGGCTGTAAGGAATTAAAGTCCATGACCTGGAAGCAGATGACAGAGGTAGTGGCAAACTGTGAGGATTTCTGCAAAGTATATGGCAGAGTGCCATATTTTTATATTACTGGCGGAGATCCTATCCTTCATCCGGATTTTTGGAAATTAATGGTATTGCTGAAATCGAAAAAGATACCTTTTACTTTAATGGGAAATCCATTTCATTTGAACGACGAAATTTGCAGAATGTTAAAGGTTTGTGGTTGTGAGAAGTATCAGATGTCCCTTGATGGAATGAGAGAAACTCATGACTGGTTCAGAAAGCCGGGAAGTTTTGATCTGACGATTGAAAAAATCGGATGTCTGAACAGAGCAGGAATAAAAAGTGTAATTATGAGTACGGTATCCAAAACAAATATGGATGAGATACCGGATATTATTGATGAAGTTGTAAAAGCGAAAGCAAAGGTTTTTGCATTTTCGCGTTATGTGCCTACTGGTGGTGAAGTTGACACAAGCATGACACCGGAAGAATACAGAAAACTTCTGGAAGTCTGTGATGCAAAGTATAAGGCATATGAAAAAGCAGGATGCGAGACCTATTTTAATAAAAAGGATCATTTGTGGACGCTGTATGAATATGAAACGGGACAGTTTAAGCTTCCTGAGAGTACAGAGGCAGGAATGATCTATGGTGGCTGTAACTGTGGAAACTGTCATATTACCATATCTTCGAACGGAAATATTATGGCATGCAGAAGGGTGACAGACAGTAAAGTGGCCAATATTTTTGAAGACCGACTGGCAGACGTCTGGATCTGTCAGATGGAAAAATACAGAGATTACGATAAATTTGTAAAATGCAGTAAGTGTGAACTTAAGGCATGGTGCCGTGGATGTCCGGCAGTTGCCAATGGAACTAGCGGTAATTTTTACGGGGCTGATCCGCAGTGCTGGAAGACAGAAAATGAGATTACCGGGGAGGCGTTATCATGTTAATGGATATCATCAAAGAAAGACATTCCATTCGGAAATATACCGATGAGCAGATAAGACGTGATGATCTGGAAAAGATTCTGGAAGCTGGAAATTTTGCACCGAATGCCGGAGGCGGACAGAGAAGTATGATGGTTGCAATCCATAATAAAGAATTGGCAGTTCATGTCGGAAAGATGAATATGGCGGAGTTTGACCGTTCACACCTGGCAGGCAGTTTTGTTTCGAAGGAACAGCCAAGTACAATTGATGATCCGACCATAAAAAATGGATTTTATGATGCACCGACAGTTATATGTGTATTCTGCCAGAATAATTTTCTCTTCAAGACAGCAGATGCCTTTTGTATGATGGAAAATATGATTCTGCAGGCAACAGAGCTTGGAATTGCATCATGTATTATCTCAAGGGGCTATGAAACATTTGATTCAGAAGAAGGAAGAAGACTGATGAACGAATGGGGAGTGCCAGAAGGATACGCATGTCAGGGATTTGTTATATTAGGATATATAGACGGTGAACAGCCGAACAGTAAACCAAGAAAACCAGGAAGAATTAAAATTATAGAATAGGTGGAGAACAGATGGATTTAGCAACATGTCTGAAAAAAATGGAACTGGTGGGAGTGCTTGCGTTTGCAACAGTAGACAGTGAAGGGGCACCACAGATACGGAATATCAGTGCGATTCATTATGAGTCGGATGCACTCTATTTTTTCACCGCCAGAGGTAAAAATTTTTGTAAAGAATTAATGGAAGATGGCAAGGTTCAGATTCTTGCTTATACCAAATACAAAGAAATGATTCGTTTGTCCGGAAAGGTTTACGCAGTAGCAGAGAATGAACAGAGAAAATGGATGGATATCATTTTTGAAGAACAGCTGTACCTTGCGAATGTATATCCGGGGGATACACGAGAAATCGGAATTATTTTCTGTATTGATCAGGCGGAAGTGGAGTATTTTAATCTTGGCGTAAATCCAATTTTCCGGGAGACATATATTCTGGGAAATGTTAGTATAAAAGAAAAAGGATATTACATAACGGAATCCTGTATCGGATGCGGGAAATGTATGAAACATTGTCCACAGAAATGTATTGAGAAGGGAACAACTTTTGTCATCCGGCAGGAGCACTGTCTGCACTGTGGAAACTGTTATGAAAACTGTCCGGTGAAAGCGGTGATCAGGAAATGAATCAAGATGACAGAAGAAAATATTTAATCAAAGGCTTGTTGAAAGAGCGACCAGAGTATGAGAACATGCAGATCCCATCAGATGCAGGCGAGCAGAAAATGTTACTCAGATCGCTTATGAATATAAGAATGCCGGAGAAAATTGATCCTGCATTTTTGCAGATTCAGGATGCGTATCTTTCGGAAGAAAATGAGAAGAAAGGGATTGTCATATTGGCAGATATCAGGGAGGTGCAGCCTGATCTTTATATCTGGAAGGGCGATATTACAAGACTTGGAGTGGGAGCAATCGTAAATGCAGCCAACAGCGGCATGACAGGCTGTTATCAGCCCTGTCATAACTGTATTGATAATTGTATACATACTTATGCAGGAATTCAGCTCCGGAATTATTGCAATGATATGATGATAAAACAGGGACAGGAAGAACCGACAGGGCAGGCAAAGATTACTCCGGCGTTTAATCTGCCCTGTGATTATGTGATTCATACAGTTGGCCCGATTGTACGAGGAAAACTGACAAAGGAACATGAGCAGTTACTGATATCCTGCTATGAATCGTGTCTTAGGATAGCTGATGAGAATGAAGTAAAGAGTATTGCTTTCTGTTGTATCTCAACCGGTGTATTTATGTTTCCAAATAAAAGAGCTGCCGAGCTTGCAGTACAGACGGTAAAACAATATAAAGAAAAGACAAAATCAAAGATAAAGGTGATATTTAATGTTTTTAAAGAGGAAGATGAACAACTCTACAGGCAGTTACTCGGATAAGATATTACAGATAAAAGAAAAAATTGGGGAAGCAGATGCTATTATAATTGGGGCAGGTGCAGGATTTTCCACATCAGCTGGTTTTGTGTATAACGGTGAAAGATTTGAAAAATATTTTTCAGATTTCAGAAAGAAATATGGATTTTCTGATATGTATTCGGGAGGCTTCTATCCATATAAAACATTGGAAAAGCACTGGGGATACTGGTGCAGATATATCTATATTAATCGATATATGGATGCGCCAAAACCGGTATATCAGAACCTGTATGATCTGGTGAAAGAGAAAGATTATTTTGTACTGACGACAAATGTGGATCATTGCTTTCAGAAGGCAGGATTCGCTAAAAACAGAATCTTTTATACACAGGGGGATTATGGTCTGTTTCAATGTAGTGAGTCTTGCCATAAGGAAACTTATGACAATGAAGAAACAATTAAAAAAATGGTGCTGAGTCAGGGATTTCAGATAAAAGACGGGGAACTGCAAGAACCGGAAGATGGAGAAATAAAGCTTACGGTTCCGATGGGTCTGATTCCATATTGCCCACACTGTGGTAAGCCGATGAGTATGAATCTCAGATCGGATCAGACATTTGTTGAAGATAGGGGATGGCATCAGGCAGCAGAACGGTACGAGAAATTTATACAGGATCACAAAAAGCAGAAAATAGTGTTCCTTGAACTTGGTGTGGGATATAATACTCCCGGGATTATAAAATATCCGTTCTGGCAGATGACAAACAAATTTCAACATGCATTTTATGTGTGTTTGAACCAGAGTGAAGCATATGCACCGGAAGAAATAAGGAAAAAGTCTGTTTGCATGAATGAAGATATCGGAGAGATTCTGAAAGAACTGTAGACTTGTGATAAAGAACGGCTGTGAATGGAGTAAATAGTGACAAAAATACTGTTATGCGAATGTAAATCCGGTTTTGGTCAAAGAAAATATGAGAAAGCATAATCCTAATTCCCCGTTTTTAATTGGTGGATATATGCCAAGTGATATTGTTCGTGAGGCAATCCTCTTCCTGTTTTGCTAAAAAATCTCATTGCGTATTTAGACACAATATGCTTATAATGAGTCTATGGCAAAAGACCTTAAAGCTGTCCAATACAACTGAAGTTTTACGGGCAGGATTCTTATTCAAAATGTGAACTGCGGAGGAAATCATGACGAAGAAAAAATTTATTAAGCCGTTCGCAATACTGGCGGCTGTTTTTCTGGGATCACTGGAGATAGGATGGCGCTTTTTTAACATGGTGGTCCGCTGCAAAAGAGGAGAGCAGAAAAAGGAAAGAAAGAAATGGTTTGAACTGTCTCATATCCGGGAAAATCATCCTCAGAACGGTTATGCTAGAGAATATAATGAGAGTAAGGCATGGTGCTTTGAACAGAACATGCAGGACTGTTATATCAAAAGTATTGACGGATTAAAACTGCATGCATTATATCTGCCTGCAGAAGCTGCGAAACGGATCGTCATATTAAGTCATGGATATCGTGGCAGCCGGTTTGGCACGTTGTCGTTTACGGCGAAATATCTGCATGAGCATCAGTGTGATGTTTTGTTTATCGAGCATCGCTGCTGCGGTGACAGCGAGGGAAACTATATTACTTTTGGAGCAAAGGAACAATGGGATGTGCAGCAATGGGCAGTATATATGGCTGAACGAAACAAAGAGAAGCTTCCGATTTACCTGTACGGACAGTCCATGGGTGCAGCTTCTGTGCTGATGGCATCAGGACATACACTTCCACCGGAGGTGAAAGGCCTGATTGCGGACTGCGGTTTTCAGTCTATGGAAAGGCAGATGCGTGATATGGCAGCTAACTGGTTTCACCTGCATCATATTCCGTTGCTTCTGATGGAACTGGACTGGTTCTGTTCTCTTGTGGCTGGATTTCATATGAAAGATGCAGATACTACAGAAGCCATGAAAAAAAATAAAAGACCGGTTCTCTTTTTCCATGGAGAGAAGGACACCTATGTGTATCCAAATAACTCTTTTCAGAATTATATGCTCTGCAGGGCAGAGAAGGAACTGGTGATCATACCGGGAGCTCGGCATCTGTGCAGTGCCTATGCAGATCCGGAACTGTATCAGCATAAGATGATGGAATTTTTTGAAAAATACGATTAAACGGAAAAAATCCTGACCGGGATTTATCAGACATAGTATATAGCAGGAAATACACCTTTGAACTGCTAGTACATCGAAAATTAAGTTTCTGCCATATTGACGTAGAATGATTTCTTCATATGCAAGGCGGAGGAAGGAGGCGTAGCGGTGG
>ENA-OPCN01001647-OPCN01001647.1-human-gut-metagenome-genome-assembly--contig:-NODE-1647-length-14359-cov-2.801384_pt1 | contig 14359 bp, 16 predicted proteins | sample MGYA00241567_ERZ501485 | MGnify/ENA primary metagenome ERZ501485 (study PRJEB25962, sample SAMEA2042579) | human gut metagenome | biome: human gut; feature: human-associated habitat; material: faeces...
GCACCCAGCCTGCAGGCAAGTCGTTGCAAAGGTATGGCGCAGCGCGTGCGGACGTACCTGCCGGACGGTTGCCTGTTTCAGATATGCCTTGATGCTTTTTCGATAGCAGCGGGGTTCTGTGGGCTTGGATTCAGTACCAGATAGAAGCCATGTAGAATTACTGGTGTTTCCGCGCAGCCTTTTCAGCATAATAAGCAGCTGTTTCGGGATTGGAATTTCCCGGCGAGAGGTGCGGGTTTTAGGCGTTTGGATGACTACCTTCGTGTGCCCGTTTCCACAGGAAATTCGACAAACCGTCCGATTGATCTTCAACGTGCCAAGTTTCAGGTCAAAATCACCCCACTGTAAGCCGCAGATCTCACCAATACGCAGACCTAATTCAAGCCCCAGTAATAAGCCGATTTTGCGAGGCGTGGGGTTCTCCTGTACATAATGATAAAGCCGTTGCTGCTCTGCCGGAGAAAGGGGCACGGGTGTTTTATCAACAGCTTTTGGCAGCGCAACTTCCAACTCCATCGGACGGATCAGCCGTAAATGTGCAGCATACTTACAGATCCGGCGCAGCATCGAGAGGCATTCCCGGGCAGAGGAGTTTCCCAGTGGCTTGTGCGTGGCATCTGTGGGCGCAATGATTTGCTGCATGGCCTGTTCGAGGAAACTCTCATCAAGGGATGCAGCTGGCACTTTGTTCAAAACCGGAAGAAGATATTTGTGCAGCGTGTACGAATAATGTGCATAGGTGGATTCTTTTATGCTGTTCCGCAGGGAGTGCAGCCATACTTCAGCCAGCGCTTCAAAGGTCAGGTCGGTTCTTTTCAGGTTGTAGAAGCCCGCCTCTGCTTTCTTCTGAATGAGCACCCGTTTGACCTCTGCATAGACCATTCCGTAGACGTAGCCCCACTGGATTTTGCCTTCCTGTGTGCGCGCTTTGATGTATCGACCTTCCCACCGACCATCCTTGCGTTTGTGAATGTTTTCTCCCCGTCGTGCCATTTCTGTTTCCTCCTGCGTCATGGACACCCATCTGACCACTTATTCTGTCCATCTTCATTTTAAGCTGCGTTTTTCATGCAGAACTGGGCAAAGTGCAAAAAACTTTCGGCTTCTGCGAGTTTTTTTCTAAGGTCAGGTGGGATGCATTTGTATGGTTTTCTATTGATTCCCAGATATAACCATGATAAAATAACAGGAGAATTCAAACAATGATGTCGAAAGATTGGTATCCTCCATTTTCTATGTGGAGGATACTTTTTTGTTTTTTAGGTGTCATTTTCTTAACGTAAAAAGACCCCTGCCAATCACATTTCTGTGAAAGGCAGAGGCCTTCTGCTGCTAGATTTTAATCAGGTCTGGGGAGATGGAACAACTATCTCATTCTACCGAGTCAGCATCCCCTTCCAGATTTTTAACTACCCCCGGGGTCAGGTGTTCGCCCATGTCTGCCTGAATCAAGGCGTTGATATAGGCGTTCAGGCTCATCCCCTTCTCTTTGGCATACTCCTGAATCTGTTCCTTTTGACCTTTACGGACAACAAGGTTTATCCGGTCGTAGGCTTTTGCATTGTATTTGTTGTGGCTTGCCGCACTGGTTCTTCCACCCATTGTATTCTCTCCACTCTTATATGTATTGTTTATTATGCATGATTGTTCAATTATGCAAAGTGCATAAAATAATCGTTTTTTCTTTGTGCAACATTCCATCTTGCATAATTGCGCAATCAGGCTTATACTCATGCCATCGGGAACACCGGTTCTCACATCCGACCATTCACCAACGATTTGAAGAGAGGTACGCACATGAGTATCAACGTTTTACTGACCCTTGTCGAGCAGTACAAGGAGGCCGCCCAACTGATCGAGGCTGCACAGGCTGAGCAGGAACAGCTGAAGATCCAGATCCGCGAGGCACTGGCTGAGCGCTCTACCAACTATCTGGAAGTAGGCTGCCACAAAGTCCGCTTGTCCGATTTCTCCAGTACCCGACTGGACAGCAAAGCCATCAAGGCCGTAGCTCCCGACCTGTACGACCAGTACAGCAAAACGGTCACCGGCACCCGCCTGAGCATCACCTGACATCACCCGAAAAAAAGCCCCATACAGCGCCTACCGACCAAAGTTTGCGCTGTACAGAGCCCACTACACCCGCCGGGGCGGGCTACACCAATATTATACCTGTCCCGGCCTTTTTTATCAAGAGAAAGGTTCGAAAAATCATGAAACAGACTGTCAAAGTCTCCCGCGCTGCTGGTCAGCTGGAAAAGATGTTCCGCGAGCTCAACAAGCACTACTTTGCAGGCACGCTGCCCGAGCCCATCATCAGCCTGAAAAAGACCCCATCCGCCTATGGTCACATCACCTGCTCCAAGGTCTGGCAGGCAGGCGGCAAGAACAAGTATGAGATCAATATTTCGTCGGCCACCCTTGACCGCCCCATCGAGGAGACCGCTTCCACCCTGCTGCACGAGATGGTGCACGAGTACTGCATGGAGACCGGCATCAAGGACACCAGCAACAACGGGGTCTACCACAACCGGCGCTTTAAGGAGCAGGCCGAGGCACACGGCTTGACCGTCGACCACCACGAAAAGTACGGCTGGACCATCACGAGCCCGTCCGAAGAGCTGTTGGACTTCATCATTCCAAGGCTGGCAGGATATCCAGATGGGCGAGCGGCTGGCATGGTCGGATATGGCAGGCACCGGAGCAGGCAGCAAGGCACCCGGCAGCAGTCAGACCGGCGCACCGAAACCTCCCAAGGCAAAGAGCAGCACCCGGCGGTGGGTATGCCCCAAGTGCGGTACCATCATCCGGAGCACCAAGGACGTGCGGGTCATCTGCGCGGACTGCATGGAGCTGTTCGTGAAGGCTGACTAATCACAGCAGGACAGAGAGCGAGGGCACGAGTGAGAGTAGTGCTATATATAAAATTACAGGAGGTTCCTCATGGATACTTATAAAATCGCTATTGACACCTTTCTTGCCGAGACATCCGAGTGCAAAGCCAGTGGGTGCGCCGTTTTTTCCGGTGCAGACATCGCATTCCAAGACATCCAGCTGCACACGCACCGGAACAAATCAGAGCTGCATTTCATGGCCGGACACACCATGCTTTCCATCCCCCTTGCCAGCATCCTGAGCATCGAAAAGCTGGTATTGCGGGATATCCAGACCACCGAGTATGAGATCATCACCAAAGAGGGCGGCACCATTACCCTTGACGTTGTTTAAAAATGCACCCGTAAAGACAGAGATCCGCCGGGCTGTGAGAGGACGCCCATTATTTAAAGGAGAGCAGCTATGACCATTATATCAGAACGTTTGCAGCACCTGCGCCTGACGCACGGCTATACCCAGACCGAGCTTGCCCGAACCATGGGTGTGACCCGCCGGGCAGTCTACGCATGGGAGCACGACAAATGCCCCGAGATCCCTCATCTGATCCAGCTTGCTCAATTCTATCAGGTGTCGACCGATTATCTGTTGGGGTTGACGGAGCGAGGTGCTCCCCGCCACCGGAGGCCTTACCGGATACTTTTTGCCTGCTATAGTGCGGTCAACCATCAGTCCGCGCGACGGCAGCCACAACGCTCCATATTTTTAACAGCACACTTGTAAGTCCATCTTATAGGATGCATCGTTTGGTAGACTTCAGGTACAGCAAAAGCAAACACACTTCAAAATACAGGAGGATAATATTATGGCAGGCGCTTTTTCGTTATTTTTAGGCATGTTGGGTCTTGGTGCAGCTGGTGCAGTCAGCGCGGGACAGAACGCAAAAATCAAGAAGGCAGATTATCAGTATGGCGAGGAGCATGGCCTTCATGGCACCTCTGAGGTTCTGCAAATGCGGGAGCGAGTGCGTAAAGAATGGTGGAGCATCTGCGGCAAAACCTACAACGCATGTGAGCGGCCTGCATACCTCATAAATTGCTTAGAGTTTCAAGTTAGCTTTTCACTCGCTTTTTACTTTATTTCTGTTTTTCGATATACCTGATACAGAACAGGTAAAATAATAAGGAATAGAACGGAATAAATTGTTAAAATAATCGGAACTGATCCTATCACTTTCCCACCAATTTCATAAAGAGTAAAGGTTTTAATTGCCATATTTATCTGCAAGAGCTGGTCTGGCAAAAGTCCTAATACATCTGATAATACTGAAAATCCACCCAAAAAGGATTGAATGAATAACAGTACAAATGGAATTGTAACAGCTAAAACAGTTGTATGTGTCTTGGCAGATACCAGCATGGAAACAGCTAAAATGAATAATGCTCCCACATATCCACCAATCACGGTTAAGAGGTATGCCTGCAAATAGGTAATATTGTAAAAACTTTTCCAGAAAGCCCAGCTTGTCTGAATAACACAATTTGCACCGCCAATACCTGCAACACTAAATACTACTGCGGAATATATCAGAATTACCAACCAGTAAACTCCGGTAATAACAATCAACCCAGCCGCTATTTTAGAAAAAGTCCCCCTATTTCTGCCATACCTTGCGGAAAAGAAAACAGAATCCGCTTTCCACCCAAATTCGTTTGAAAAGATACCTGCTACAAAGAAACTCATAATCAAAACGGTCAGCATAATGATTGTGGGTGCATAGTCCAAAGCAGCAGTAAAACCGCCTGCATATTCATAATAAAAAGGAGTCTCCAGTTTTTGATATTGACTAACCAGAAATGCTTTTTCCTTTTCACTGAATTGGTCTTTTGCTTCATCAGAATTAAGCCATTTCTCCAGATTTAAGATGCGGTTATCATAAAGCTTTCCAACCTCATCCTCTGATAAGCTGTCTGCCCGATAGTAATTATGTTCTCGGAACTCGGAAAATCCAGAGTTAATTAAATCCCTAATATCAGAAAATCCCTGTTTTTTGGAATAGCCAATGTTGCTGGTTTTAATATCTGTCGGGCTGTCAGGATAGGTTTCGTTGATTAGCCGATTTTGCCGAATGACCTCTCGAAGCACATCTTCTGTGATCAGGCCTTCCCATTCCGCTTTTGTATCACGCAAGTACCTTGCTGCCGCAATTCCTGTGTGTGTATTCCCCTCCTCATCCACATAGTCCATGGAAGATATTGCAAAATAGCAAGTAACAGCGATGGCTGCCAGCAATACGATCAGACCGATTTTATTTGCAGTTTTTGAAAATATCTTTTTTATTTCAAATCGAATCATTCCATGTCACCATCCTTTTCTCCAAAATAATACAAAAAGACGTCTTCTAAATTAGGGCGCACAAGTCTTGCATGTTCAAGCGGCTGCCTGGCAGAAATAATTCGTAATTCAACAGTACCATTTTCTGATTTCATATTAGATACTTTATATTGTTTCATCAACTTTGCTGCTTTTTCATGGGAAGTCTGACAAGCCCATACTTTTTGCGGCATGGAAGATACGATTTCATCTAAATTCCCTTGCTGCAAAATCTTACCGTCTTTCATAAGCCAAATATCCTTTGCAATATACTCCACATCCGAAACAATGTGAGTAGATAATATAACAATACGGTTTTCTGACAGCTCACTGATTAGATTGCGAAAACGTATTCTTTCTGCGGGGTCAAGTCCGGCAGTTGGTTCATCCAAAATCAAAATTTTAGGGTCATTCAGTATCGCTTGTGCAATGCCAGCCCGACGTTTCATGCCTCCGGATAATTTCCGCATTTTTTTATTAGCAGCTTTGGAAAGTCCTACCTGTGCAAGTAGTTTGTTTACTTTTTTCTTTGCCACAATCGGGCGAATCCCTTTTAAGGCTGCAATGTATAAAAGATAATCCTTTACCGTAAATTCCGGATAAAATCCAAATTCCTGCGGCAAATATCCTAAAAGATTCCGGTACTCGCCGCCCATTCCCCCAATATCCTGCCCGTCACATAATATCTTTCCACTTGTAGGGGTCAGCAGTGAGCATATCATTTTCATTAAAGTGGTTTTTCCAGCACCATTGACACCTAAAAGACCATACACACCATTTGAAATCGTAAGATTCAGGTTGTTTACTGCTCGAAAATTTCCAAACTCTTTTGTCAGATTAACTAATTGTAGTTCCACTTAAATCCACCTCCCAGAATTTATTACAATCAAATATGGTTTTATAAATTGCACCAATCAGAAAAACAACAGCAGTTCCAAACAAAGCATACCAAACCGGAAGTGTAATGAGAACGTAAATGGTTTCGTTATTGATAATGAACCACCATATTCCGCTCCATAACAGGCAGAGAATAATAGAAGTTCCCTCATTTACACGACTATTGCTGCACAACGTACCAAAGCAAATGCAAGCAGTCACCACGGCTGGAAACAAAAACTGGATGACAATTTCTGATAGCGCGAGATTGACACTTCCTCTAAGTGTGATACAAAACAGGCTTATCATAAATAAATCGACAATTCCAAATAGAAAGATTCTGGCTGCATATATCTGTCGCAATGAATAAAGGCAGGTCGCTTCTATCTGCATACAGTCACAAGATTTGTTTTTCCAAAATTCCGGTATCATCAGAACAATAAAGAGTACCCCTATCATACCTAACATTCTTATCACATACCTATTGTCTAAAAGATCTGGCAAAAGGGTTGCAGCAGTCCATAACAAAAGCATTTGCAGCAGCCACCACCGCTTGCGTATAAGATGTAACTCTGTCCATAAAAATTCCCAATACGTTAGTTGCTTTTCCTGCTCAACGGAGCAATAACTTTCTATTGATTTTCTTACGGTTTCTTTTATGTGCTGTTCATCAGGAATAATATTCTGATTTTCCCGATACCTTTTGAGTTGTTCTTCAATATTCACAAAATCACTCCTCCCTTAGCAGTCTTTCTAAATGTGTTTTTGCCTGTTTTACCCGGTATTTTACTAATGGCAAACCTATTTGTAAGGTGCTGGATATTTCTGTAAGTTTCAGTTCCTGAAAGTAATACAAGATAATAACTTCCCTTAATTCAGCGGGTAATCTATCCAGAGCTGCCTTAATCGTCAGCCTGTTAAGAAGCTCGTCTGTTTCAGGGGGATGTAAACAATCTTGAATTTCTAAAGACTGTTCCTCTAACAAACTTTCTCGGATTTTTTTATAGGAATCCCTGCAAAGATTTCCAGCAATCGTATACAAATAATTTTTGGTTTTTCCCATATAACGGTAGTCAGACAATTTCTCGAAGAAGCGCAAAAAAGTTTCCTGTGTTAAATCTTCTGCGGTTGATGTATCAGGGCAATGATAGTTACAATAGTTCAATATTTCCTTATAGTATTTGCGAACAAATACATCAAAAGCATTTTCGTCTCCACGCTTCATTCTTTGTAGCAACAAAAAATCTATATCCACGAAATCCTCCTTTCCCGTTATTGAAAGTCAATGCGCATTTCTCTTTCTACCATGTATAACGAATGAACACTGTAAAAAGATAGTGTGGCTTCATTTTTTATAAAAATTTTTTCCAGATAGATTGCTTATCCCTATTTATTATATTGAATTGCCTTATAGCTTCAAGATAGATAATTTGACACCAATTCATCACTTGACATTGTGGCAAAGATTTGGCTGATTTTGGCTATGCCGGACTTTTTGGCAAGGGTCAAACGAAAGTTACCACTGAGATCATTGAACGCTGACGCCAACCACCATTTCCTATAGCAGCAACAGAGCTCTGCCGCTCAGACACGAGTAGCAGGGCTCCTTTTTTACGCGGTATTCGGTCAAGAAGTAAACTTAAAGAGCGGCGTTTAATATCAGACAGCAGATATCCCGGCAGATTTTTGGCTTGATTATCGCTTTCACCACTTTTGAGCATATCCATTTGCGTCGTGAAATGCGACGGAATTATGAGCGGACTTTGATTCCAGTCATAAGGTCTGTCAAACACATCTCCACTTGTGGCGAAAGTACAGAATTGAAGCACGGCGCACATTTTTGAGAAGGGATTGGTAGAACATTTTTGCGCCACCAATAGCGATTTCTGAAATTTTAGAATACGGTCTTTCTCCACTTGCAAGGGAAATGTTAGTAGCCGAATTTTCGGCTGCTAAGGGTAGTCCCGTTTCAGGATATCCTTGTCTATTGCTCAATTGTGAGCGATAGGTTCAAAGGTCGCGTTTTGCTACCTTTAGAATCAAAGGGTTGTAGATTTGTGGGCACCCGGTCATAGCACACTTCTGCGCACGGTGGACATTTTTGGCCATCGTCACTTGTGGCAGTGGGAGTGTACCAGACAGTACAGGGTAGTACTCCTCATGCTGTGAACGAAACGCCGAACGTCTTGACTCACTTTCAACATCGTTCAAATTGAACGGTGTTGAGGATAGTATAACGAAGGTACGTAATATTATTACATATAATCTGCGCGGTGTCATGGAGATCTGCTGCTACAGCCCCCATTCCAAGACCAACGCTCTTATAGACTGTATATATCATAGTCAAGCACCCTGCCGCCCGCTCCTATCCCCTGCCGATTCACGCTGCCGGGCATCCAAGGTCGCATGGGATCTCTGCCCTGAGCGCGTTCAGGAGCTGGCTGGCTATCCGCTGAATGGTCGCCCCTCTGCCGTGACCATGCTCGAGCTGCTCTATAATGGTGTCGCCCGCTATGATGATCTCTCTATTCTAAAATAAGCACTCCTCAACAACACCACCCCGCCACTCTATGTCGAGCAGTGGGGTATTTTTGTGTCTTGATCCCATCCTTCTTCTGAATCATCGCCGAACACCATCAAGTATTCTGCCCTGCGTCGCTTTTCCAGATCTTCATGCAATAACGTCAACGGGCAAATCATAAGGATCCGGTTGTCATAATTTCCCTTCAAAAACTGATCAACCGCCCATCCAGCCATCTTCCGGATAACGAATTCACTCTTGCCGCGTCCGGTTCCCATATCCAGAAGAACTCTTCCGTTCCCCCAATGCTGGAATGCATCACCGATCAATTCTGAATCATACGCCCACCGCTCCTTCTCCGCCGGGGCGTCCCCTCCTATCTTTACCAATGGCACGATTGCTTCTGCAGGCACCACCTCCACCTCCGGCGCTTCCTCTGTCTCCTGAACGGTACAGCACCCTTCCTGCAGCTCGGCGGGCTCTGGCGTCTGGGGACTGGATGTTCCCTCTGCCTCTACTTCCGGCTCTGCTGCCTGTCTGGTGAGTTCCGGCTCTGCGTTCAATTGTTCCAGCTCTGCAATCGCTGCACGGGCGCTTTCTGTCCATTCCCGCTGCTCTTCCTCGGTCAATGGGTTCTCCTTGCAGTTGCGTAGATATTCCTCATATTCATGGGTTCCGTTCTTTTCATCGGACAGCTTCAGGAAAAAACCGCCGAATGGCCAATGTGTCTTTTTATCACTCATATATTGATATTTCTCCTATAATAATATAAGGCGCACAGCCCAGCCATCTTGCCAGACCATGCGCCGGTTTGTCAGTGTCTGCCAGAAAAGGCCCTGGTCAAACGCTTCGTTCTGTGCTATTATAGGGGCGGGAAAGATCTACACACACTATTCCCGTCACCATCACCGCTTTACCTGTTGGCGCAGGTAAGGCGGTTTTTGTTTTACTGTTGCACATGGGACCCTGTCTCGAGTGCTGCCGCCGCTTCTGCAAACGTCTGCATGGCGCTGCTGTAGCCGATTTGGAACGAATGCTCGGCAACGGAAGCGACCAGCCCTTCCAGAATTTCAGATAGGGTCTCGTTCTGCGCTTCGCTCAGATACGGTCGAACAAGCACATCCAGCTGATGAAAGCTTGCCTCCGCAGCACTTTTGAACTTCTCTTGACTCTGCTTGATCTCGTCAGCGGTCTGAAATACATCTTCTAAAAAACTCATTTTAATCTCCTTTTTAGCATGACACTGCCTCATCGTCAATCAGGTTCCCTTTTACGTTATTTTCAACCATGTTATAGCTCCTTTTCCTTAAAATTCACTGTTGAAAGCAGATGCATTGTCGGTATAGTGCTCGCCTTAGTCGTAATTCGAGACCCTCTGGTACATTTTCTCGACGGTCTCCTCCGTAACGCATCTGATGAGCAGCTCCGGCTCTCCCGCCTCATTCAAGATAGGCCTGATCCGCAGCGTTGTGCCGTCGTTCAGATGGTACAGCAGCCCCTTGTGCAGCGGAGCATCGTAAAAGCAGGGCAGGATGCACATCTCCGTGTCAGCCGTTTTTCCAGCCAAAATGTTGTTGAGTGTCGCCTCGGCATACTGCTCCTCTTCACGGTTCTCGGGCAGAAGATTTGCATCATTGAAGTAAAGTTCGATCATATCATTTCTCCTTTCATTATGCACATTTGTTGTTCTTCAGAGTCGAGGTCAAAGTCTTGTCCGCCGGGCAGATGGACTGCAGCAGCCCCCGCGCCTCGCTCTCCAACCGCTGGAGCTCGGCACGCATCTGCTCCCATTCCTTCAGCTCCCCGCTGGCGACTCCCTCACGGATCGTGCGTCTTACAGCTTCTGCCAGCGCCTCCTCCAGCCTTGCATGATAGGTACAAATATCGTACTCCACCCCGCCGTCGGCCTTCGCATGCGCCTTTTTCAACGTGTAATACACGCTGCTCGCGTCCAGATAATAATCCTTCCAAATTTTTAGCAATTTCAACACTCCTAAATTATATTTTTTGTTTATTTCGCTAGAGTCCATGTACAGTACCCCTTGTTGGCAGGGTGCAGCCCGGGCGCTATGTTCTATCTGTCATATGGTCCTCCTTTTGAATTGAATTGTGTTTTTTAGAACGGTCTTGCTGTCTGCTCCCAACAGTGCCAAAGCAGGTCAGATCTTTCACCCTACCAGCGCTATGGGATTTTCAGCGGTCTACTGCACTGCATGCCACTTCCTCCTTTTTGCCCCTGTTATGGCGACCTCAGCCTTGCAAAGCAGGGCTCAACATTGCAAAAGCAGAAATTGTGTTTTTTCGCCTTTCATCGATATTTTTCGTCAACATTGCAAAATTGCAATCATACACCCTCAGCAGCCGTTACGCCACTGCGGTGCTCTGTGTCAGGGCTGTAACGCCGCAGACTCCGACCTCTGGTACAATTTGCCGGACGTTTTTGATGAGGCCGTCGCCACTCAGTGCGCTGCGCGCATGGTTATAAGTACTTTCACTGCATCCAGTTTTCTCCACAACCAGCCGCTGAAGCTCCTTGCTGACCATACAGTTCCCCGGGGCGGCATTCAACGTACGCAGGATCTCTCTCTGAACTTCTGCATACTTCTGCCCTTTATTGTCCGGCTTCTCCCGACAAAAATCCTCGTCCTTCCAATCCGACGTCGAGTCAAACTTCAGCCTTACCGTCTTGATTCCCCTGACCTCTACCGTCTCGGTGGTAAAAAGGATCGTATCCGTCGGTACACCATAGCTGCTCTTTTCGTGGGAGACGTAACTTTTGCTGCCATCCCTCGTATGCCCCATGATTAGCACGCTGCGGGCAGTGTCCCAAAGCTCCCCCGATCCATTCAGGCGCTTGCGCCCAAACGCGGATGGATTTTTGTTGGTATGGGTCACCAGCAGGATAGCAAACCCCTGTTGCTGTGCCAGCATGCGCAGGTCCTGAAGCACCCTCCGCATCTGTTGACGGTTGTTCATATTGGCAGAATTAGGAAAAAACGCCTGAAGCGGGTCAACAACCAGCACCAGCGGATTCGCCGCAATGATCCAGTTCACCAGATCCGGGTCTCCGAGGTAGGGCATTTTCCCCTTCTTTTTGTAGTATGCATCAGAATCGATCACCACAACCTTGCCCAGATCAGCACCAGCAGCAGCCATTCGCGGGCACAGCACAGCATCGATGGGATCCTCGCCCGCAAGGATCACAACGTTGCCCGTGCGCTCGGGTGCCTGCGGAAAAACCTCCGTAGCCTCACCCATGGTCAGGGATCTCGCGATCTGCGCCACGAACTGCCCCTTGCCTACACCGCCGTCACCGCAAAGCAGCGTGATTTCGCCGCACTGCAGACGTCCGGATGCCAACATTTCATGATTTTTGGGCGTCACATCGCTCAACCGCTGAAGCACAAAGCATCCAGCTCAAGCTCCGCTACTCCCCCGGCGAGGTCTGCGGGCGCTGCAACGGGCGTGATATCCTGTACCACCCCCTCGTCAGCCACCTGTGCCTTCATGGGCAACTGCAGCAGATTCGTATTGAAAATGTCATTTTTTTCCATGTTCACATCCCTCCTTGTCCAAATAAATTTTTGACGATGTTCAGTTTTCAAGGTGCTCCACCCCGCTTTCACAGGGCAGTCGCCTGCTCCGTCGTGCAGGGGCAGCTTCCAAGTCACCTCGGTCACCGCCCCCCGCACGCGGGGCACGCTTGTCGGGATGTCGAGCACGTCCGGGGTTTGCCCGGCCGCTCTCTCCTCCTCGGGTGCATAAGAATAACACACTTTCGACCGCTTGTCCAGTGGTTTTCCAAGAAAAATTTCACCAGACGCGCTGCAAGGCATCTCTAGCTCGTTTTTCTTGTTTTCGACGCACCCCAATACGCTGGACGCAAAAAGCCGTTGTAGAAGCTCTTAGACGCGTTTGCGACCACATAAATACCATATCACAGGCTGTAAAAAATTTCAAGGGTCGCTCGCGCCCTTCTGCCGCCCGCGCAATCAGCACATTAAAGAACTAGTTGTGTATATTTGTAGGTTGGTTTCGTCTCTGCCGCTCGTGCCATAAACGCATCAAAATACTAGTCATATTTCCTTATCATTCCGTTCTGCTTTCGTATCCCGCACAACAGCATATCAACGCACTTGTTATGTCGCCTTGTCGGAATCAACTCCGTCATTGCATCTAACCCGCTTTCCGTACGCTACTGTTGTCAGCATTCTCGATTTCCATTCCTGTACTTTTCTCAATCATTTGAATCCATCCTGTTGATTCCATAATTTTGCATTTTTGTATTAGAATTCATGAATTTTAAATTAGCAAAAATTCGTCAAATTTTAATTGTCATTTTTTAGTCGTTGTATCGTTTTATTCTCTTTCATTCATTTTCAAAGCCATTCAACTCACCTTATATAAATATATAAATACATTATTATAATATATAGGCATTCCTTAACTTTTCTTTAACGCAAAATATTCCATCGCATTATCGTCCATTTTTCGCATTATTTTTCCAGCTATGTTTTTTCTTTTTATAAATAGATATAGACTCACTTCTTCACTTTTCATTGTTCTTCTTTTACAATCGAATCAACAGAATTAAAACAAAAAAGAGCAGCCCCACCACCCGGCGGGACTACTCTTGAAGTGTACGATTCAGTTTTTACAGGTTCATCAGGGGGCTAGTCTGGGTACCGCGATCCACGATGTCCTTATCCTTGATGCCCAACAGGTAGCGCTGGGTGATCATGATATTGACGTGCCCCATCAGGCGGGAGACACTGTACAGGTCCAGACCGTTCTTCAATTGCATCTGTGCGAAGGTGTGGCGGCAGGTATGAGGGCTGACACGCACCGAGGGCGAGACCCCCACCTCTTTTGCGGCATACTTCAATATCCGTGCTACGGCTTCGTCGGTCATCGGCTTGCCGTTTTTGCTGGGGAAGAGATTCTTATAGCGGGTAGGGTGCTCCTTCAGGTAGCCATCCCGGAGTGTGCAGTACTTGACGAGCTGCTTAGAAAGCGCGGGCGATTTTGGCACGACCCGTTCCTTGCTGCCCTTGCCGTGCTTGACCAAAATATAGTCCTGCTTGATGTCCTCCGGCTCCATCAGGATCATTTCATTGCAGCGCATCCCGGTATCGAACAGTAGCATGATGATGGTCTTGTTCCGTACCTCCAGAAAATCCTTGCCATCGTAGAACTGGATCATCCGCTTCATCTCAGCCGCTGTAAAGGTATCGATGATCGTCCGGGGCTGACGCAGGCACTTTACCTTTTTGGCCGGATTATCCCGCTCCTCCAGATAGCCCTCATTGACCAGATAGTTGAACCATGTGCGCCACACCTTGAGCAGGTCGTTGATATAGCGGGACGTGCTGCCCGCGTCCTGCTTCTCCTTCATCAGGTCCCGGATGTGGCGGGGACGGACGTCTTCCAGCTCAGTGATCTGCTTCAGCTCCAGATATTCCAGCAAAAACCGGGTCGCAGCCTTATAATTGCGCAGGGATCCTTTAGCCAGATGGCGGCATTCACAATCGTAGATAAATTCATCGCGGAGATCTTTCAAACACATAAAAAAACACCCTTTCCTTCATGGCGGACCACAAAAGAAAGGGTGAAAAATTGCTAGATAAGCTTATCGTACCAAATCAAGCTTGTTCGTAGTTGAACTAGACAAACCCCGGTCGACAAATCATCCAATTTTTAACGCAGCTGCGCGATTAGCAGTTCTCAGCGAAGTACTTAATGGTACGAACCATCTGA
>ENA-OPCN01001655-OPCN01001655.1-human-gut-metagenome-genome-assembly--contig:-NODE-1655-length-14261-cov-1.694847_pt1 | contig 14261 bp, 12 predicted proteins | sample MGYA00241567_ERZ501485 | MGnify/ENA primary metagenome ERZ501485 (study PRJEB25962, sample SAMEA2042579) | human gut metagenome | biome: human gut; feature: human-associated habitat; material: faeces...
TCTCTGATCTTTTCATCTAGCATCATCGTTCCCATAACAATATGTCCAACTAACTGTCCAACATCTGTATAATCATTCTCCGGGAAATTAGAAAGCTCATCAATCTTTCCAATATCATGACAGATTGCTGCTGTAATAAGTAAATCTTTATTCAGGATCGGATATTGGGTACAGTAGAAATCACACAGCTTCGTTACACTCAGTGTATGCTCTAATAATCCACCCATAAATCCATGATGCACTCTCTTGGCAGCTGAATGTGCTTTGAACTTCGCAGCAAACTCTTTATCTCCAAAAAAGGCAACTAAGAGCTGTCTTAAATAAATATTCTGTACATGATTCACATAATTAGATAATTCTTTAAACATGCCATCGATACTCTTGCTAGAGCAAGGAATATAATCTTCCATGGCAAACTCGCCTTCTCTGGCTTTACGGAGTCTTCTTACATTCAACTGAAGGCTACCCTGAAAACTTGTGATATTCCCCTCAACACGAATGTAATCCATCTGCTCAAAATTATCAATTCCATTATTCAAATCCCAGATCTTTGTATCTATTACACCGGTTTTATCCTGTAAGATCATGGAATAATAAGTCTTTCCTGCTTTTGTTTTTGCAATATTCTTTACTTTACAAAGGTATACATCAGAGACATTATCTCCTTCTCTGAGTTCATTAATATAACGCATATACGTTTCCTTTCTAGCTTTCTCATTAATTACTTCACATATTATAGCGTAAATTTCATATGCTGACAACCAAGAAAATCGTCTATTTTGCAGAATTTTCCGCTTTTTCAAAAGCTTTCTCCCCCATCTTGATTGACAAATCGAATGTTTCGTGTCACAATTACTTTTACATTATTTTTTATCTTAAATTTACTAAATTAAAGAAAGGAATAGTCCGGCACATTATCGGACTGTAGAAACGCACTATGATCAGAAAACATATTATTGCACATGGCCGCGTACAAGGCGTTGGTCTTCGATTTACAGTAACCGGTTTCGCAAAAAAATATAATGTAACCGGATGGGTTCGCAATCTTTATGACGGTACAGTAGAGATGGAAGTGCAGGGACTTGAACACCGCGTGGACCTCTTTTTACAGGAGTTATCCTCTGATCGGCCAGGTGGGAATGGTTTTATCCGCATTGACAGACTGGATATCTCAGATATTCCTTCCGTAAATGCAGCAAAAGAAACCCGATTCCGGGCACGCTATTAATAATCTCATATACGATACTGTATCAACAGATAATGAATATATGAAAATCTTAACATGTACTCTCGGAATCTTTTTTTGCTTGATTTTGTAAGAGTACATTTAACTTATCTGAGAGGATTTTATTTATGAATACAAAGGCATTTATCACATTAGAATATGATAAAATAATTAAAAAGCTGGAAACTTTTGCTTCTTCCACAATGGGAAAGAAGCTTTGCAAAGATTTGCTTCCCTCTTCTGACTACGAAGAAATCTTATCCGCACAGACAGAAACAAAGGATGCATTAACCCGGCTTTATAAGACGGGTTATCTTTCTTTTCAGGGACTTTCCGATATCCGCCCACATTTAAGGCTACTAGAAATTGATTCCACACTCAATCAAAAGGAACTTCTTGAGATTGCCCGTCTTCTTTCTATTACGGCACAGGCAGTCGAATACGGAGATACCGAAGATGAAGTGCTGGCTTATGACTCTTTAAACAGTTATTTTGGAGAACTTGACCCGCTCGAATTCCTGTATCAGCGAATTACCCAGTGCATCCTATCAGAAGATGAAATCAGTGATGATGCTTCTTCCGCATTAAAAGATATCCGGCGGGAAATCAAGCAGACAAATATTTCCATTCACAATAAGCTGACTTCCGTTATCAACTCACAAAATAATAAAACTATGCTTCAGGATGCATTGATTACTGTCCGTAACGGCCGTTACTGTGTTCCCGTAAAAACAGAATACCGCAATGCATTTCCTGGTATGATTCATGATCAGTCCTCATCCGGTTCCACACTTTTCATCGAACCGATGGCTGTCGTACAGTTAAATAACCATTTAAAAGAATTAGATATTAAAGAAAAAATGGAAATCGAAAAGATTCTGCAGTCTTTAAGCGCCCAGGCCGCTTCCTGCAGCCGGGAATTAGAAGAGAATCAGAAGATTCTCACAAAGCTTGACTTTATTTTTGCCAAAGCAAAATATGCAAAAGAATATCAGGGAACAGAACCGATCTTTAATACCGACGGCATTGTAGATATCAAACAGGGCAGACATCCTCTGCTTGATCCGAAAAAAGTAGTTCCGATTCATATTTATATTGGAGAAGATTTCAATATGCTCCTTCTTACCGGACCAAACACCGGTGGTAAAACGGTTTCTTTAAAAACAGTTGGTCTTTTCCAGCTCATGGGACAGGCCGGTCTTCATATTCCGGCATTTCAGGGTTCCCGCCTTGCTGTATTTTCCGATATTTTTGCTGATATTGGCGATGAACAAAGTATTGAAGAATCTTTAAGTACTTTTTCTTCTCATATTAGCAATGTGGTTTATATTATTAATAATTCCACTTCTGATAGCCTTGTTTTATTAGATGAGCTTGGTTCTGGTACAGACCCTATTGAAGGAGCTAGCCTTGCTATTAGTATTTTAGAGCATTTTCATAAAATAGGAGCTATCACTTTTGCGACTACTCATTATACAGAAATTAAAAATTATGCATTAGTGACAGATGGTTTTGAAAATGCGAGTTCAGATTTTGATATTGAAAATTTGAAGCCTACTTATAAATTATTGATTGGTATTCCCGGTAAAAGTAACGCCTTTGCTATTAGTAAAAAACTTGGAATTTCTAACGATATTTTAGATAGAGCCAAAAGTTTTCTAAAGGATGACGAAATAAGTATTGAAGAGCTTTTAAAAAATATTTATGACGATAAATTAATTATTGAAGCTGAAAAAGATGAAATTATAAAAAATAAAAATCAGATTGAACTTTTAAGGAAAAGTTTAGAACAAGACAAAAATAGTCAAAAAAGCTTAAATGAAGATAAAATTGAAAAAGCTAAAATTGAAGCCAAAAATCTTCTTTTAGAGGCTAAAGAAGAAGCTAATAGCACTATTAAAGAATTAGATATTTTGTATAATAATTTAAAGGATTTTGAGGAGATTGATTTTGAAAATTGGTCTGACACCCAAATTGCTAATTTCGTAAAAAGTCATTTTAAAAAAGGTACTTTAAAGCAAGCCAATTTATATAGAAATAAATTAAATGCTTCTTTTGATAAATCAACATTTTCACCATCAACAACTTGAACAATTGGTAGATTAAATTTCTTAGCGAATTCATAATCACGAGTATCATGAGCGGGAACGGCCATTATTGCACCAGTACCATATGTAATTAAAACATAATCAGAAATCCAAATAGGAATTTCTGTGTTTGTTAATGGATTTATAGCAGTAATTCCTTTAATTTCAACACCAGTTTTTTCTTTATTTAAAGATGTTCTTTCTAATTCGGACTTTTTGCTAGCAGCTTTAATATATTCTTCAACTTCATCTTTTTTATCTTCACTAACTTCCCAAGAAATTGTATGCGTATAAATGCTATGAAAAAAATTTGATATATCTAAATATAATTTATAATATTTTCCTCTTGATAATATATGTTTTTTCATAAAAGCATCTTTATATTTTTTTTGAAGAATAGTATCAATACCACTAGATATAAGTTCATTCCCATTATAATCATATTCAACATATATTTCGCCATCTTGATAATAATATTTTGAATTAGAACAATATACACTATTATCTTCTATTTGTTCCTCTAATATATCATCAACATTATCTAATATATATTTATGTAATGGTATCTGCACTAAAGGATGAGCAATAGAAAATATTCTTGGACCACCACTTGGTTTTTCAAAAATAAAATTTATTGGTTCTACACCCTTAGTTACTCTAGCAGAAACATCTTGATAGCCATAAAATTTCTTAATTTTACCACATTGCCATTGAAAATTTTCTTTTAATATATCTTCGTCACTGATATATGAATTATATATATTTTCTAAATTTTCACTAATATTGCCATTATAGAAACATGGTGGTAAATTTCTGCTTGGAAATATTAAACTTTCAAAAGATACATTTACTAGATTTTCCACATTTACACTATTTTCATTATTATTATCAACTTCTAAATTTAAATCTATATCATTATACATTTTTAATACCTCCTACTACTAAAAAAGAGCATAGTATTCCTTATATATTATAATAAGTCTGTACTAGCCCTTAATATTCTTTTAATCTATTATAAATGATGTGGATTATTCTCTACACCATTTAATCCATTATTTTTTTGATTTATTATTCCTAAAATATTTTGATAATTATTTATCATTTCTGCATTATTTTTTTCAGTTGCTTGATTTAATCTAGTCAAAACATATTGAGTTATACGATTAATATCAACAACTTCTGTTTCATGAATAAAACCTAAATAAGATAATATTTGTTTCTGTTCTTCTGAAAATTTATCTTTGTATTTATAAACTCTAATATATAAAGCATGCTCCTCTTTAACACTTGCAGAAGGATAATGTCCTAAATTAACCAAGCCACAAAATGCTTGTTCAATATAATCACTTTCTTCAAGTTTAACGGGTATAGCTATACCTAATTGTGATAGTTTTTCTCTTTGTTCTGGAGTTAATAATGTACTACCTCTACGTTGTAACTTCCTATATAAACTTGTTTCATCTGGATTAGATTTTTTAGGTTGATGCCCTAATGACATTAATTCGTTAAAGAATTCTTCAGATTCTCTACTTTCGTCCTTTGTTTCTGGTAATGTTATTCCTAATTTAGATAATTCTAGTAATTGCTCTTCTGTAAGCCACTCTTTACCATGTCTTTGTAATCTTCCATATAGATTTGCTTCTGCTTTATCCTTACTTGTTCTAGCAGGTTGATGTCCTAATTGAACTAATTCATTAAACAGTTGATTGCCTCTTTCATCTTGAGTCATTGCTTTTGGAATATAAATACCATAGTTTGATAATTCTTGTAATTGGTCTTCTGTTAAGTATTTAGCACCTCTTTGCACTAATCTACTATACAAATTACTTTCCTCTGGAATTGCTTGGCTAGGTTGATGTCCTAACTCCATTAATTCTTCAAACAAAATTGCCGATAAATCTTCTTGACTCAATTTTTCAGGAATATATATTCCCATTTGTTTTAAAATCTCAAGTTGTTCTTCTGATAACCATTCTTTACCATGATTTATTAAAGCAGTATATAAAGTAGATTCTTCCTTTGAATTATTTCTGTTTGGTTGATGACCTAATTCAATTAAATCATCATATAGTTTTTTTGTTTTAGAATTATCATAAGTTTCTTTAGTTAGTGATTTATCTATAATATCAAATAAATCAATCATTGAAGACATTTCATCAATTACTTTAAAACTTCCAATATCAATATCTTTATAACCAGAAATTGCTGGATTATTTGTTCCTGTTTGAATTTGTCTTTTAACTTGTTCATAAAATTTATCTATATCTTTTATTCCTAAGCTATTATTTACTATATCAAAAATTAGAGGATGCTCGTTATGTCCAACAGAAAGAGCTCTACCCAATTGTTGCAAATAAATAATTGGAGAAATAGTTGGTCTTAGCATTATAACACCATCTATATCATTTACATGCAATCCCTCATTTAACATATTCACACAAAATAATAGTTTTAAATGGTCATTATTTGAAGTTTCAAAATTTTCTATACAGCTTCTATTATCAGAATCTTTGTTTGTCGATATAACACTATACATATCAATATTACCATTTACTGAGCTAAACCAATTTTTTGATTCTTCAATCATTCTATTCATATGTTCTACATCTCTACAAAAAACAATGAATCTTCCATTTGATTTAGTTATGTTTTTTGAAAATACTTTTTCCAATCCTTCACTTTTTTCTAATAATCTTTTTGCCGAATCAAATTTTTCTTGAAATAATTTTCTATCACTTTCAGATGCTAATCTATTTATTTTTGTTTGAATTCTTTGTATATCTTCATCAAATGAATATAGTGCATTTATATATGTAGGTAATGGTAAAATACCTTTAGCAACTGCTTCTACTAAAGTTATTTGAGATGCTATATTATTATCAAACAATTCTTCTGCCATATTTCTACAATCATCTAAATATCTTATTGGTGTTGCTGAAAATCCTAAAACTTTAGCATTAGAATTATTATTTAATAAAACATCTAAGCCTTTACCCCATTCTGGTGCACCACATCTATGAAACTCATCTAAAACTATGCAATCAGTAGAATATGTTTTAGCAACTTGTTCTGTTATATTCTGGTATAAATCAAATTTTAAATTTGGAAAATCATTTAATGTTAAGCCACAACTTTCGATATGTCTTATAATTTGATCTATAATAGGTTTTTGAGATGTAAGAAATAAACAATTTCTATTCATATTTTCATATAACCATTTAATTGCGATAAACGATTTACCACTACCTGTAGGATGAATAACACATGTTCTATTACTTGTCTTTAATTTTTCCTCTATTTGCTCATAAGCGTATGCATTATGTTTATATAATTCAACAGCCATTAAATCAACTCCATTTATTTATTATTATTTTCCCAAATCTTTCTAACTAATTTTAAAGATAAAGTAGATAGTGTAAAACCTATTACTGGTACTAATGAACTTAAGAATATATTATCATATTTTCTTATAACATATGAATATATAATAACTACTATATAAGTTAGAATCATAATACATATTTTTCTAGTCCAACTTGTTTCCCATGCTTTATCTAATTCAACTCTTTTATTTCGTTCTTGTATCTTTTTTATCTCTTTTTCTAAATCCATAAAACTACACTCTCCTAATAAAGAAATCATACCATATTTTGGCTGTTTTTAACATACTTTCCCATTATCTTTCTAAATCATCTTTTTCTTTGTTTAAATCTAATTCTTCAATGTCATCATCATCTAAAACATTATCATCATACAGATCATTAACAACATCAATATATTTATCATCCTTATCATACCAACTATGAAGTTTATCATGTAAGAAAGATATTAATTTATCAAATTTATCTTTCCAATATTCAATAGTATTTTTTAAATCTTGTATTTTAGATTTTAAAAATGATATTTCATTGTCTTTTTCTTTAATCGTATCATTTAAAGTCTTAACTCTTAAATTAAGTGCTTTATTATTTTCAGTTAGAGTTATAATCTTATTATTTAAGTTTTCAATAAATATCTCATTAGAATAATTAAAAGCTAAAAAGGTTATATCATTAATTATTATTCTATGTGGTTCCAGATATGTAAGATTAGTTTTATCTATTGTTCTTAAATTACCATTAATAATAATTGGTTTAACTCTACAAAACTCACAAATAAATTCTAATCTCTTTCTTAATGATTCTTCCATTCTAACTTCTTGTTTGATAACATTTACCATTTTAATCAATCCTTTCCTTAGAAGACTTTTTTCTAAACAAGAAAAAAATCAATCCTAATTTAGAATTGATTGTCTATTTATTCTCGAAACTTATAAATAAGTTCGAGCGGATTTCCCTATGGTGCCGAAAGTAAGAATTGAACTTACCGCTGATCCTTACCAAGGATCTGTTTTACCACTAAACTATATCGGCATAACATTATATTATCATACATTTATGTAAATGTATATATAAAAATGGTGTTTGAAGTGGGAGTCGAACCCACATTGCTTCCTTCGGGGGGAAGTATTTTATCCATTAAACTATTCAAACAAGAAAGAACTACTCACATGTAGTTCCATATTTTTTATATAAAGTTGTTAGAGTTTCTTTTTTTACCTTTCCGTCAGATTCAAAAATATTATCATCACTACCCTCAATTGCAATTATCTTATTTATATCTACTTTATTATAATCTATGACAGTCGTACTAATAACACTATTTGATGTTGTAGTTACCTTATTATCATAATAATCAATATTCTTATATGGTGAAAAAACATTTTCATAGGCTGTCTTATATTTTTTAAGTATTGCATCATCATCTGATGTTACCTTTTCTACAGAAACTGTTTTTGTAACGTAGTCACCATCATAATAAATGCTATAGGTTAAGGATGTACTGGCTCCATCTGTAGTAGTTGCCTTTCTTTTACAGTGAAGAACGTTTTCATCCGTCTTTGCTGTTTTATTTTTTGTATCATCACTGCAACCAACACAAATAAAACTGATAATTAAAATTAGAATTATGAATCTAGGAATTTTTTTATTCATTATTTTGTTCACTTCCACTCTTTTCTATTCGGTCCAATCTACGAATAATATCTTTTTGTTGTTTATTTATAGTTTCAATTTTATCATGTAACTCTTCTAGAATCAGCTCACTCTTTAAATCAATGCGATAATCATTTTGATTCCTTAGACTATCTTTTTCGCTTTGTCTATTTTGACTCATCATAATTATAGGAGCTTGTAATGCGGAAATACATGATAATAAAAGATTTAAAAGAATAAATGGATATTCATCTAAGCGCTGGTTTTTATTCAGTAAAACAGTATTTAAAACTATCCAAATAATTAAAAATGAGATGAATAGTGCTATAAAAAACCAACTACCAGCGATAGCCGAAATTTTATCGGCTAAGTGATCACCGAAACTCATTTTTGATTCTTCTTGTTTATCTACATCTATAGAAATAGGTTGATCTACTAGTAAATCCAATAAGGCTTCCTCATCTTGGGCATCTATTTCCCTATTTAAAAGCATTTTTACTATTTCTCTTTTTGTTTTATTAGGCTTTTCCATGATATCACCTTTATAAGTATAGCACAGAAAAGGAAAAAAAGACAATAACAAGAAGTTATTGTCCAGCATCAAATTTAGGATTTAAAGTTAATTCTATTTCCATTCCCTGCGTAATGGCAGTACCTGCTGCTATACTCTGTGCTGTTACATATCCAGTTCCTGTTAATTTAGTTTTTATACCTAATAAATTTAAAAGACTAGTTGCATCTTTACTGGAATATCCATTTACATCTGGTATTGTAATATTAGAGTCGTTAGTTACTAAGAATATTTTATCTTTATTGGTAATACTAATATTTTTTTCTGGATATTGGTTAATTACCTTATCCCCATTACCAATAATTATTTGATTAGTAATATTATTAGCAGTTAGTAATTGACGAGCTTCATCTAATTTCTTATTTTCTAGTGATGGAAGTTTGTAAGTAGTTATTTTTTCTCCTTCTGTTTCTGTTACTTCGGTTCCATAGTATTTTGAAAGATTGCTTACTACTTCTTTTACAGCAGTTGAAACGCCCTTTTGACTTCCTCCTGCCGGTCTTTTAACAGAGGCATAAATAATAAATTGAGGATTACTCTTAGGATAAATTCCAGAAAATGAAGAAATAATATCTTCCTTGCCATTTAAATATCCTCGACCATTGGTGGCAGCTATTTGAGCGGTTCCGGTTTTACCAATTAATTCACCGCTAGGTATTCTAAAGCCTGATCCGGTATTACCTATTCCATTAACAGTATCATCCATTAATTGAATCATTTTCTGAACTGTTTGGGTTGAAGCAACACGTTCTTTTTCGGTTCTTTTACCTTTATAAACTACTTCTTTAGTATCTGGGTCAACAATTTTTTCTACAACATATGGTTTTAAAAGCATACCATCATTGGTAAGAGGTGTCATAGCTTGAACATTTTGAAGTGGTGTTGTTGTAATTCCTTGACCGAAACCAGCATTAAAGACTTCAGTTTCATATTTAAAACTTATTTGACCAGTACTTTCATTAGGAAGTGTAATACCTGTTTTTTTACCAAATCCTAATTTTCTATAGTACTGTCTTAACATGGCACTATTCATAAAGTTTTTCAATAGGTTTATGACTCCAACATTGGAAGATAGAGCATATCCCCTATCGTAGGTAATATAACCCCAACCATTTCTATTCCAGTCACCAATAACAGTACCATCTGTTGTGGTATATTCACCAGATTTATAGGTAGCACTTCCATTATATACGCCGTTTTCCATGGCTGCCATATAAGTAAATGTTTTCATGGTACTACCAGGCTCATATGGTGAAGAAATAGTTAAATCAAGATAGTTAGTAATATTATCTCTGGTGTTTAAGTCAAAATTAGGATTAGAGGACATTCCTAAAATTTTACCTGTTTTGGCATCCATTATAACCATTGTAAACCATTCATATCCGTAATTATTCTTGGCATTAGTTAAGGCTTGCTCTACAAAAAATTGCACATTACTATCAATTGTTAAATATATATCTTTACCTTGAACGGCATCTTTTTTTATTTCTTTGGTACCAGAAATTTTATAACCTTTTAAATCCTTTTGATAAGTAACATAACCATCTTCACCTTTTAAGATGTTATCATAATAAAGTTCTAGTCCCATTTTACCTTTTATAACTTGTTCACCATCTTTATCCTCTTCAGTTGTAGCATAACCTAAAGTATAAGATAGGAAGTTTCCTTTAGGATAATATCTTTTATAACTTTCCACAAAATCTAGTCCTGGTAAGTTTAGATTTTGAATTTGATTCTTTTCTAATTCTGTAAGACCTTTTCCTTTACTACCAAATTCTGTTTGATATTTGTTTTCTTTGTTTAAATAAGTAAGAATCTCTTCTTTTGTCATGCCAAGTATAGGAGCAAGCTTTTCAGCAGTTAAATCTTTATCTACTACATGTTGAGGCTTATTTTTATTGGTTGTTCTCTTAGGACTTAAATACGCAATTAATTTATAAGATGTAACATTTTGCGCTAAAACATCCTTATTCGAACTATATATTGTTCCTCTTTTGGCACTAAGGGTTGTGGTCCTAGTAGTTCTTTTGGAAGCTAGTTCTTGAAGATTGGTATCATCGATAGTTTTAGAAAGTGATAATTGTAATAATCTTAATATCATTATGACAAACAAAAAAAGAGAGGCAATAATAAGTAACTTACTATACTTTACATTGTTCCTTCCCTTTTTCTTTTTCAATTAAACCACGTCCTTAACTGTCTATCTTACAACCTTTATATTAGCATTATTATAACTCAATCCTTCACTTTGTGCAACTTGTTGAATCTTAGTAAGAGAGGCCAATTCATCAATAGCCATAGCTAGAGAATCATTTTTCTTCTGTTGAGATGTTATTTCTTGTTTCTTTTCTTCTACCTCGAAGTTTAATTTTGAAAGTGTTGCTTTAGAAAAGACTATTGAAATTGGAGCCATTAACACTAATGTAACAGCAAGTGTATAAATTAATCTTTCAAATTTAGATATTTTAACCTTTTTCTTCATCTTTTTCTTTTTCATATTATCACTTTCCTTATTTTACTCTTTCTATTATGCGAAGTTTGGCGCTTCGTGCTCTATTATTATTTTCTAATTCTTTATCTGTTGGTATTATAGCTTTATTAACTACTAATTTAAAATCTGGTAAGTATTCTTTTGGTATATTGGGTAATCCTTTAATTTTATCATCTATACTACATACTTCTTTAAAATATTTTTTTACTATTTTATCTTCTAGAGAATGAAATGTTATAACTTCTACTCTTCCACCAACATTTAGCATTTCTAAAGCTTGTTCTAAGGCTGGCTTTATAACATCTAGTTCGTGATTTACTTCTATTCTTATAGCTTGAAATATTTGTTTAGCAGGATGCTTTTTTCTCTTTTCTTTCTCAGGAACCGCACTTTTGATCACTTCTACTAACTCTAATGTTGTTTCAATTGGCTTTTCTTCCCTTTGTTTGACTATTTTTTTAGCTATTTGATAAGCAAACTTATCTTCACCATAATCTCTAAATATTCGTGTTAAATCATTTAAATCATAATTATTTACGACATAATAAGCGTCTAGAGGATTATCTTTATCCATTCTCATATCGAGTCTTGCATCCTCATGATAACTAAATCCTCGTCTTCCATTATCTAATTGGGGGCTTGACACTCCTAAGTCGAATATAGCACCATCTATTTTTTCAATTCCGCGTTTGTTTAATTCTTGTTTAAGATTAACAAAATTACTTTTGATAATAGTGAAGTTAGTACCAATCTTATTTAAAACATTGGTACTATATTCTATTGCTTCACTATCTTGATCGAAGGCGAATAAAAACCCCTTTTTTATTCTTTCTAAGATGATACTACTATCTCCGGCATAACCAAGTGTTCCATCAACAATAATACTATCCTCTTTTAGGTTTAGATTGTTTATCAATTCATCTTTTAAAACACTAATATGCATATTATCACCTACAAGTCTATATTATTGCTGAATAGGTTTTCAGCTATATCGGACATATTATCTTTTGTAGAATCAAAGAAATCATTCCAGTTGTCGCTAGACCATATTTCAAGTCTATCTCCTGTTCCTATGATAATACATTCTTTTTTTAATCCAGCATAGGAAATTAAAGGAGAAGAAATGTTAATACGTCCTTGTTTATCAAATTCTACAGTAGTGGCTCCAGATAGGAAAAATCGCATAAACTGGCGGGCATCTTTTTTAGTAAATGGGATTTTTTGTAATTCAGCAACTATTTTTTGAAAGTCCTCTAAAGAATATGCAAATAAGCAATTCTCAAGGCCTCTTGTGATTACAAACTTTTCTCCTAAATCATCTCTAAATTTAGAGGGAATTGTTAATCTTCCTTTATCATCTATATTGTGATGGTATTCTCCCATTAACATAAATATTCACCACTTTTCCCCACTATTAACCACTGCTTACCATAATAATACCCCATGTTATTTATTTTGTAAAGCTTTTTGACAATAATTATCAAAGATTGACACATAAAAAAACTAGAAGTTTCCTTCTAGTTAATCTTTTTAAACTATTTTAAAGAGCTTTTTCTTCTATTTGTGTTAATACTAATTCTTTAAAGTCATCAATACTTAGAGTTTCTTTATCACTGCTACCATGTTTTCTATAAGTTACAGTTTTATTTTCTTTTTCATTGTCACCTAGAACTAAAGTATATGGTATTTTTTTAGTTTGAGACTCTCTCATACGATAACCAAGTTTTTCATTACGAGCATCTACTTCCACTCTTATTCCTGATTTTTCTAATATTTCTTTTACTTCATAAGCATAGTCTAATTGGTGTTCACTTGATACGGGAATAATATTTACTTGAACTGGAGCAAGCCATAATGGTAGTGCACCTTTTGTTTCTTCTAATAGGAAGGCAATAAATCTATCTAGAGAACCAAGAATTGCTCTATGAATTACTACTGGTCTTACTTTCTTGCCTTCTTCATCTATATATGTAAGTTCAAATCTTTCTGGTAATAAGAAATCTAATTGACATGTTGAAAGGGTTACATCATGTCCAATAGCGCTTTTTACTTGGACGTCTAATTTAGGTCCATAGAATGCAGCTTCTCCTTCTGCTTCATAGAATGGTATATTAAGTTCTGTTAAAACTTTTCTTAATTCATTTTCTGCTTTATCCCACATTTCGTCGTTATCGAAATATTTTTCTTTATCATTTTTATCTCTTAATGATAATCTGAATTCATAGTCATTGAAGCCAAAGTCTTTGTAAACATCAAGTATTAATTTTACTACTCCTTGGAATTCATCTTTTATTTGATCAAGGCGGCAAAAAATGTGTGAATCATTTTGAGTGAAGGCTCTTGTTCTTTCAATACCACATACTGCCCCACTAGCTTCATATCTGAAGTCATTAGCAATTTCTGCTATTCTTACTGGTAGATCACGATATGAATGAAGACTGTTTTTAAACATCATCATGTGATGTGGACAGTTCATTGGTCTTAAAACATAAGCTTCATCATCTAACTCCATTGCTGGAAACATATCTTCTTTATAGTGATCCCAGTGACCTGATGTTTTATATAAATCAACATTTCCTAGTGATGGTGTCATAACATGTTTGTAACCTAAGCTAATTTCTTTATTCATAATATAATTTACAAGGTTTTGTCTTACTGTAAAGCCATTAGGTAACCACATTGGGAGACCTTTTCCTACTAATTCGGAGAACATAAATATACCCAAATCTTTACCTAATTTTCTGTGATCTCTTTGTTTACAGTCTTCCAAGAATTCAAGATGCTTTTGTAACTCTTCTTCTGTATCAAAGCAAATACCATAAATTCTTTGAAGCATTTTATTTTTGGAGTCACC
>ENA-OPCN01001662-OPCN01001662.1-human-gut-metagenome-genome-assembly--contig:-NODE-1662-length-14223-cov-1.798419_pt1 | contig 14223 bp, 8 predicted proteins | sample MGYA00241567_ERZ501485 | MGnify/ENA primary metagenome ERZ501485 (study PRJEB25962, sample SAMEA2042579) | human gut metagenome | biome: human gut; feature: human-associated habitat; material: faeces...
TGATGTCAGTCGGACGGATCGCCTCATGCGCATCCTGAATCTTCTTGCCACTATTATTTGCCTCAACCTTCTCCGCAACGTACTCAGCTCCGTACTGCTCCTGAATGTATGTGCGCGCTGCCGCATCTGCCTCGTCAGAAATACGTACAGAATCAGTACGAAGGTATGTGATCACACCTACAGTACCGTTGCCCTTGATGTCAACACCCTCATAAAGCTGCTGTGCCAGACGCATAGTCTTCTGGGTGGAAAAATTCAGTGTTTTGGATGCCTCCTGCTGCAGGGTACTGGTAGTAAAAGGAAGCGGAGCATTCTTGATTCTCTCGCCTTTTTTCACCTCAGAGATCTCAAATTCTTCGTTCTCAAGAACCTTAAGAATCTCATCCATCTCAGCTTTATTGTGGATATCCATCTTCTTGTCTGTTCCGTAGAATTTAGCCTCCAGAGGCTTTTTCTCGCCATCCACAAGGAATTCACCATTCAGGCTCCAGTATTCTTCCGGGATAAAAGAATTAATCTCCTCCTCCCTGTCACAGATGATGCGAAGTGCAACAGACTGCACACGGCCAGCACTTAAGCCTCTCTTTACTTTCGCCCAGAGAAGCGGGCTGATGGTATACCCCACCATACGGTCCAGCATTCTTCTCGCCTGCTGTGCATCTACAAGATTCATATTCAGACCTCGTGCATGCTTCAGGGAATCCTTTACAGCAGTCTTTGTGATCTCGTTGAAAGTGATTCGGTGCATTTTATCCGGATCTTCTTTCAGAGCCTGCATCAAGTGCCAGGAAATTGCTTCTCCTTCACGGTCAGGGTCAGTGGCAAGATAAATCTTATCAGCTTTTTTTGCTGCCTTGCGAAGTTTGGCAAGCAATTCCCCCTTACCTCGGATGGTTATATATTTCGGCTCGAAATCATTCTCCACATCTATTCCAAACTGACTCTTGGGAAAATCACGGACATGTCCATTAGATGCCTCTACCTCATAATTTGCCCCAAGAAATTTCTTTATTGTCTTTACTTTTGCAGGTGACTCAACTATCACCAGATATTTAGCCATACTACCTCTCCTACTTTGTATTCAGTCTACATACACTACAAATTATCCCCCTGATATTCTGTAGTATTGTCTGCCTGTCTCTCCCACAAGCCCCATTAGCTGAAGTTCTGTCAGAAGAGCACAGACTTTTGATGCTGAAAAACCGGTTTTCCGTATTAAATTATCCAGATTTTCAGGTCGTAAATCGAGACCACTATACACCAAATCCAAATCCGGCGCAAGCCCCAACTTCTTTTTTTCCACATTTTGAGGTCTGTTTTTTGCCTCGATTCCCCATTCCATAAGCATGATTTCCGGGCTGTAAGCGATTCCTGCACCATCGAAGATCAGTTTGTTGCAGCCTCTGCTCAGTTCCTCTGTCACAGCTCCCGGAAGGGCATAAACACTGTGTCCATGTTCCAGGGCAAAGTTTGCAGTGATCAAAGAACCACTCTGTTCCTTGGCTTCTACCACAAGAACAGCATCGGAAAGTCCGCTGATGATCCGGTTTCTTGCCGGAAAGGCCCAGTTCACAGGCGGAGAGCCCGGGGGAAGCTCGCTGATGATCCCACCGCCTTTTTCCAGAATCCGCTGATAAAGCCATCTGTTAGAATTGGGATAACACACGTCCACTCCACTTCCCAGTACTGCAAAAGTAGGAGTGTCCGTATCCAGTGCACCTTTATGCCCCTCTGCATCAATCCCTCTTGCCATTCCACTGATGATCTGCACACCGTAGCTTGCCATGGTTCTTGCATATTTAAATGCCTGACATCTGCCATAAGGACTGCACATGCGAGCACCTACCACTGCTGCAGCAGGCTTCTTCGGATCTGGCAGGTTTCCGATGTAGTACAGTTTTTTGGGCATTCCGGAAAGTTTTCTCAAACGATCTGGAAAATTGGAATCCTCTATAGTTAAACATTTGATTTTCTGCATTGCTTCCATACTAAAATACCTCCCTGTGTGCGGTTTTATGAATAAATTCATTCAGCTTCTGTACTTCTTATCAAATGCTTTGTAAGTAAGGGCTTCTGCAACATGTCTTGTGTGTATCAGTTCCTCCCCTTCCATATCCGCAATCGTGCGTGAAACCTTCAAAATACGGTGATAGGATCTTGCACTAAGTTCCATAAGCTCAAAAGCATTTTTTGCCACCTGAAGAGCATTTTCTGTCAGCACACAGTATTTCCGGATCTGCTTCCCGGACAGTTCACCGTTAAAACAGATTTTCTCATTCTGGTAGCGTTTCTGCTGTATTTTTCTGGCTTTTTCCACTCTTTTCCGGATAAGGGCAGAACTTTCTCCTGACTTTTCTCCTGAGATCTGGGAAAAATTAACAGGCGGCACATCTGCACATAGATCGATCCGCTCCAGAAGGGGCTGGCTCAGCTTATGAAGATAATGACTCACCTCGCCAGGTGTGCACCTGCATTTATTCATATCCGGATAATAGCCGCAGGGACAAGGGTTCATGGCTGCTACCAGAATAAATCCCGCCGGAAACACGTACGTTCCACTTGCCCTTGACAGCTGGATCTGCTTGTCCTCCAGGGGCTGTCGCAGCACTTCCAGGCTGCCTCTTGCAAATTCCGGCATTTCATCCAGAAACAGAACGCCTCTGTGAGCCAGGGTCACTTCACCGGGACCCGGGATCCTTCCGCCTCCAGCCAGAGCTGCAGACGAACTGGTATGATGCGGACTTCGAAAGGGTCTTGCCTTAATTAATGGTCTCTTTGAACTTAAAAGTCCGGCAATGCTGTAGATTTTTGTAAGCTCCAGGCTTTCTTCAAAAGTAAGAGAGGGCATGATCGTAGGTATTCTTTTGGCAAGCATGGTCTTCCCAGTGCCCGGAGGGCCGATAAACAGGATGTTGTGAAATCCGCTGACTGCAATCTCAGCAGCTCTTCTGGCACTCTCCTGACCACAGATTTCCCCGAAATCCACCAGATTCTCTTCTGCCTGATTCTCTTCTGAATTTTCCTCTGAAAACTGATTTTCTTTTCCAAATGCATTCGGATCTGAGACAAGCTTCAAAACTTCTTTTATATTTTGGACTCCGACCACTTTCATATCCTTCACCAAAGCTCCTTCTGCCAGATTTTCAAACGGAATGATACAATACCGGCATCCCAGTTCCCTTGCCCGGATCACTCTTGGCAGCACTCCGGATACACTCCTTACCTCCCCATTCAGACTGAGTTCGCCAACCACCATTACATTCCGAAGAAGCTGTGGTTCTATAAATCCCGATGCTGCCAGCACTGCTGCTGCCACAGGCAGGTCAAAACCAGCCCCTTCTTTTCGCAGATCAGCAGGTGCCAGATTCACCGTCACCTTCTTAGGCGGCAGACTGATCCCATTATTTTTTAACGCTGTGCGCACTCTGTCCTGTGCTTCTTTCACCTGGGTGCTGGGAAATCCAACCATAGTAAAACAAGGCAGACCGCTGCTTACATCAGCTTCCACCTGAACCGGGCAGACTTCCATTCCTGAAATCGCCGCTGATAAAACACTTGCAAACAATCTTATCCCTTTCTGCAGATACAGTCCTTCCCCATACCGAACCTGTTCTGCCATTTCAATGTATCTCTGGAATAAAAAAGAATAAAAGTTAAAAAGATATGATTAAAAGATATATAAAATTCATTATAGCCCATTTTGCTCTGAATTGCAATAGTGCATTTCGTTCTGATTTATACTTTCTGAAAGGATTCGGGGACAGACGGTTTTCGTTGTTCGTTACATTTGGTCCCTGCAGACTCTACAGAAGAAAAAGAGGTGAACCTATGAAATTTCAGAGAATTCAAGACCTTCGGACAGACGCTGATCTGTCCCAGAAGCAGATCAGTGATATCCTTCACATCAGCCAGCGTTCCTACTCCCACTACGAAACTGGCTCCAGGAACATTCCAATCGAAATGCTGATCCGCCTTGCAAATTATTATGAAACCAGCATTGACTATCTGGTTGGCCGTACTGATAATAAAAAAATGCCGTAATTGCAAAGGTACTGAACAGGTACAAAATGAGGGGGATGCGATTTCCCCCTCATTTTCTATACCATAAATAAAGTTATTACCATTCACTCGTAACATTCCGTAAAGTATTTTTCATATATCCGTTACTTTCCTTCACTTCGAAGCTTTCCTTCCGTATCTGCAATTTTCTGAATATTTGCGACTTCATATTCATTAAACACAGAAGTATCTGCATCAAAGGTCTCCGGCTCCACAGTTCCCTTATACCAGGATTTACTGTTAAAATAATCCGCAATATAATCTGTTACAAATTTCCTGCCATGTCGGGCATAAATCTCATTTTTCGCCAGTTCCAGCTGGTCAGATGAATAGCCTGACAAATCCTCATCTGTAAGGTATCGGCTGTTGCTGTCCGGGAATATATAATCCCTGGAAGAGAGATCCATTTTATCTGTATTATCAGCCGGAGTCACGGAAGGTACCTGTGTCACAGAAGCGGCTTTCTCCCTTGTAAGGACCCCATCTACCTTTGGTGTCACCCCGGCACCCTCTGCATGGGAAGCTGTATTAAGGCGCAGATAAAGTTTGCCCTGATCAAAGGTCATATTTCCACGCACCTGGTTTCCCCAGGAATCTGTAAAGGAAAGCTTTGCTGCATTTCCAGCCACTTTTGCAGTATCCGAAGCTTCCGAAACCTTAGTGCCGGCATTGTCACCAGCCTGAGAAAAAGTAAAAGTAACAGACTTCAGGGTAAGGTCGTCTATAGACAGTGTCACCAGTCCATCCTTGCTGTACCAGGTACCCATATAATCATTTGCCACGAACGCCGGTGCCCGGGTGATCACAGGAGTCGGTGTCACTGTGGCCGTAGGCTCCGGTGTGGGCGTAGCTGTAGCCACTGGAGTCGGTGTCACTGTGGGCACCCTTTCCAAAGCCTCAATAGCAGCCTTCTTCTGCTGCTCCTTCTGAATTTTTTTCTTATGTTCGGCAAACAGAAGCCCCGCTGCTCCAATCATGATAAATATGGCAATCAGGGCAAACAGCGTTGCTTTTAGTACATCTTTGTTGTGCTTTTTCACAGGCAGTCACCTCCTGTTTATTCCTGTCCGTTCCAGCAATAAGTGCAAAGCTTGCACGGTTCAATATCAATTGACTTCTTCAGATCATCCAGACGATGATATTTCAGGGATGTAAAATTCAGTTCCTTGCGGATTTCTTCCAGCATTTCTTTGTAGTTTGTAGAATCCGGATTTGCATAATCCTGCAAAATCCTGTCTGATACATTGTCCCCTTCACGTTTCGCAATGATCCTTCTTGTGATCAGATCCATCTCTGACTTAGAGCGTGAGAAATTCAGGTACTTACATCCATATAAAAGCGGCGGGCAGGCAGGTCTGATATGAACCTCCTTAGCACCATTGTTATAGAGGAATTCTGTTGTCTCACGAAGCTGGGTACCTCTTACGATAGAGTCGTCAATCATAAGGAGGCTTTTATCTTTGATCAGTTTATGTACTGGGATCAGTTTCATTCTGGCGATAAGATTTCGCTGGCTCTGCTGAGTCGGCATAAAAGATCTTGGCCATGTGGGCGTATATTTAATAAACGGACGGGCAAACGGCACACCAGAGCGGTTAGCATAGCCGATGGCATGTGCAATACCGGAATCCGGTACTCCTGCAACCAGATCCGGATTCACTTCTCCGGCATCTCTTCCTGCCAGAATATCGCCGCATTTGTAACGCATTTCCTCTACATTTACCCCCTCATAAGTGGAGGTTGGATATCCATAATATACCCAGAGGAAAGAACAGATTCGCATCTTGTCTCCTGGCTTCTGCAGAACCTGGGCTCCCTCCGGGGTAATAAAATCAATCTCTCCAGGTCCCAGCTCTTTCAGGTCTTCATAGCCAAGATTAATGTAGGCATGACTTTCAAAAGAAGCACAGCATGCATCTTCCTTCTTGCCGATTACAAGAGGAGTTCTTCCATAACGGTCGCGTGCTGCGTAAATGCCCTCCCCTGTCATAAGAAGAAGGGTCATAGAGCCCTCGATCATCTCCTGTGCATAGCGGATTCCCTCAACAATACTGTCCTTCTGATTGATCAGCGCTGCCGTTACCTCTGTAGGATTCACACTGCCACCGCTCATCTCCAGAAAATGGGTATGCCCGTCTTTGAAGCATTTCTCTACCAAAGCTTCTATATTATTGATCTTGCCTACTGTTGTAATTGCAAAATTTCCCAGATGGGAACGCACCAGAAGAGGCTGCGGTTCATTGTCAGAAATACAGCCTATTCCAAGATTGCCTTCCATCTCTGCCACATCCTTGTCAAATTTGGTACGGAACGGTGAGTTCTCAATATTATGGATCACGCGGTTAAATCCACTGCTCCTGCTATAAACGGTCATTCCGCCCCTTCTTGTACCCAGATGGGAGTGATAATCAATTCCAAAAAAAAGATCCATTACACAATCAGACTTTGACGCAACACCAAAAATTCCACCCATTTTTCCTTAGTCTCCTTATTTTTTCTCCTTTATAACGCCTTTTCTGTAGGCATCCAAAAGCTGTTTCAGCTCCTGAATTCGTTCTTTCAGTGCCTTACCGTTATCCGTATCTCCCACAAGGGCACGCCTTGGATTATAGCGGACAGCCACACGGTTGGACACAATGTCCCTCTCTGTTTCCACTGCATCTTCCGCCGAAGTAAAAGGCTCATGGGCAGTCAGGCTCAGACCATAGGAACTGTAAACAAGAGTATATCCGGCAATACCGGTCACATTCCGGTATGCCTCACAAAAACCACCGTCAATTACGATCACCTTGCCATCACATTTCACCGGATTCTCTCCCTCCAGCTGATGAACAGGCACGTGACCATTGATAATATGCCCCTCATCCGGATCCAGCCCGAATTCTTCCAGCATACGATTTACTACCTCTTCTTTTTCCCAGAGGTGATAGTAGGCATTCTTTTTCTCTTTGTGTGTCTCTTTATCTGCGATAAAATAACGCTCGAAGGTAGTCATTTTATCTTTTCCATAAAGGGGAGAATTAGGCCCGGCCCAGATATACCACAGAATATCCTGGCTTGCTTTCTTCTCCTTCTCATCTACGGTAAAAAAAGCTTTTCTTACGTAGGCTTCCAGTTTATCATAAAGTGCCTTGCCTTTACAAGTCTCACCGTAAATCTCAACCTCTTTCAGAGTTCCATCTTCGTTCAGCGGAATACTTCCATGGAAAAGAAGGTTCCCGTTATAGGTCTTATAAAGGCCGCCTTTATCCAGAAGCAGCTGCATGTGGTTCTGAAGCTTCTCGCAGTTTCGAAATGCTGAGCTCAGGCGCTCCACTACTTCTTTTTCCCCATCTGTCAGCTCATAAGGATGTTCCCAGTCAATGGTTGGAAAATGGGTGTCCAGAAGATTATGCACACTTCCATCCGGCAGCTGCACAGTGCCCTTCTCCGGATCAATCCCCTCCAGAACGCATCGATTCTCCATATGAAAATCCGGATGTTCTTTCGCCAGTACCCCTTCCAGCTTAAACTGGATAATGGAAATGGCTTTGTGCATTTTCCTGCTCAGCTCTTTCTCAAGAGCATTGTAATTGGAAGGATTGCCATGTACTTCAAATACCTGGCAGGGATCATCCCCGTAAACCTCCATGGCAAAAGCAGCAAGAGGCATCATATTGATTCCATAACCATCCTCCAGAATATCCAGATTGCCGTAACGGATACTGTTACGGATCACTGTGGCCATACAGGCAGCCTGTCCTACAGCGGCGCCCATCCATACCACATCATGGTTTCCCCACTGAATATCCAGAGAATGATAATCCATCAGTCTGTCCATAATAAAATGAGGACCGGGACCTCTGTCATATATATCTCCAAGCACATGAAGGTGGTCTACAACCAGTCTCTGGATCAGTTCAGCAAGAGCGATAATGAAGTTCTCTGCCCTGCCGATATCTATAATGGTATCCACAATGGAATCATAATAAGCCTCTTTATCCAGAACTTCTGCTTTCTCCGTGATCAGCTCTTCGATCACATATGCATAATCCGAAGGCAATGCCTTACGAACCTTGGATCTGGTATATTTGGAGGCAGTTGTCTTGCACACCTCAATGAGACGGTACAGGGTGATCTTGTACCAGTTCTGCATATCAGACTCTTTTTTCTTCACATAGGCAATTTTTTCTTTCGGGTAATACACAAGAGTTGCCAGGGAACGCTTATCACTGTTGCTTAAGGTATGTCCAAATACATCATCTATCTTCTTTCGCACAGCTCCCGAACCGTTTCGAAGCACATGGGAAAAAGCCTCGTACTCTCCGTGGATATCGGAAAGAAAATGCTCGGTGCCTTTTGGAAGATTGAGAATGGACTGAAGGTTGATGATCTCTGTAGAAGCCTTCCCGATAGTGGGGTAGAGCTCCGCCAGACGTTGTAGGTAGCGCAGTTCTTCTGTTTTCATGGAACCTCCTAAATTCATATTACTCTTATTTAACCAGCGTTAGAAATCAAACAATGAAATCTGATTGGACTGTGGAATATCTCCAAATAATCCAAGTTTATCCATCAAATCAATTACGGTCTTGCTGACCTTGGTCCTGTCACGGAAATCATCCTTGGAAAGAAATCTTCCCTGTACAGCAGCATCCACTACAGCATCTGCCGCCTTATCTCCAAGACCTTCTATAGAATCAATGGACGGCATCAGTTTTCCTTCTATAATCTGGAAACGATGTGCCTTCGCCCGGTAAATATCAATGGGCATAAAATCATAACCTCTTGCATACATTTCCTGGACAATACGCATATCTTTCAGGGTATCCTGCTCTTTTTTGGATGCAGCGTCCCCTTTCTTGCGTATCTCTGCCATATAAAACTCCAGCTTTTCTTTTCCCATACACATCAGTTCATAGGAAAAAGCTGTGGCACGGATACTGAAATATGCACCGTAATAAGCCAGCGGCTGGAATACCTTGAACCAGGCGATTCTGTATGCCATCATAACGTAAGCTGCCGCATGGGCTTTCGGGAACATATATTTGATTTTTTTGCAGGACCAGATATACCAGTCCGGAACGCCGTGTTCTTTCATGGTGGTGATCCACTCATCTCGGAGGCCTTTTCCTTTACGGACGCTCTCCATAATAGTAAAGGCAAGACCACTTTCCACACCCTGACCGATCAGGTAGATCATAATATCATCTCGGGTACAGATTGCCGTGGAAATAGTAGCTTTTCCCTCTTCAATCAGTGTCTGCGCATTTCCCAGCCATACATCCGTACCGTGGGAAAGTCCGGCAATACGGACCAGATCAGAAAAATATTTCGGCTTGGTATCCACAAGCATCTGCATGGCAAAATCAGTACCAAACTCTGGAATTCCCAGACAGCCAAGCTTGCAGCCGCCGATATCCTTCGGATCAATTCCAAGAGCTTCTGTACTGGCAAAAAGTGACATAACCGCCTTGTCATCAAGAGGAACCTCTCTTGCGTTTAAGTCTGTCATATCCTCAAGAGTACGGATCATGGTGGGATCATCGTGTCCCAGAATATCCAGCTTCAGCAGGTTTCCATCAATGGAGTGGTAGTCAAAATGGGTGGTGATAAATCCACTGCTGGAATCGTTCGCCGGGTACTGGACTGGGGTAAATTTCTCTATTTCCTCTCCCATTGGGAGTACAATAATTCCGCCAGGATGCTGGCCGGTGCTTCGCCGAATACCGGTACACCCCTGTACAATACGGTTGATCTCGCAGGAACGCTTGTGCTGCCCCCGCTCTTCAAAATAGTTCTTTACATATCCGAATGCGGTCTTATCCGCAAGGGTACCGATGGTTCCTGCCTTGAAGGTCTGACCTTTTCCGAATATAACCTCTGTATAATGATGGGCATTGGACTGATACTCTCCTGAGAAGTTCAGGTCAATATCAGGCTCCTTATCTCCTTTGAATCCAAGGAAGGTCTCAAAGGGAATGTCAAAGCCCTGTTTGGTCATCCTGGTACCGCACTTTGGACAGATCCTGTCTGGCATATCGCATCCCGCCATACCGGAAAAAGCCTTGATCTCCGGAGAATCAAAGTCACTGTACTTACACTCCGGATTGGGACACAGATAATGGGGCGGCAAAGGATTTACTTCTGTAATACCAGACATGGTAGCCGCCAGGGAAGAACCTACAGACCCTCGGGAGCCCACCAGATAACCATCTGCATTGGACTTCCACACCAGCTTCTGGGCAATAATATACATCACCGCATATCCATTGGAGATAATGGAATTCAGCTCTTTGTCCAGACGGTCTTCTACAATCTTGGGAAGCACTTCACCGTACATTTCATGGGCTTTCTGGAAACACATATCCTTTAAGTCCTGGTCAGAATTCTCAATAACCGGCGGATATTTATCCGGATGGATCGGTGACATTTTCTCTATCATATCCGCAATCTTCACTGTATTTGTAATTACCACTTCCTCTGCCTTCTCGCTTCCCAGATAGGAAAACTCCTCCAGCATTTCCTCAGTAGTGCGAAGATAAAGAGGTGCCTGATTGTCGGCATCCTTGAAGCCGCTTCCAGCCATGATAATACGACGATAGATTTCATCCTGGGGATCCATAAAGTGAACGTCACAGGTAGCAACAACCGGCTTGTTAAACTGTTCACCAAGCTTTACAATTTTTTTGTTGATCTCAATCAGATCCTCTTTCGAATGAATCGTATCATTCTTTTCATCCTCCACCATGAACATATTGTTCCCAAGGGGCTGGATTTCCAGATAATCATAAAAGCTTACCAGCCTTGCGATTTCCTGCTCCGGTGCATTGCGCAAAAGAGCCTGGTAAAGCTCACCAGCCTCGCAGGCACTTCCAATAAGAAGTCCCTCCCGATGTGCCTCAAACAGGCTCTTTGGCACACGAGGTCTGTGGTTAAAGTACCTGATATGGGACTGGCTTACCAGCTTGTATAGATTGATACGGCCGGTCTCATTTCGCATGAAAATAACAGCATGGTAAGTGGGCAGTTTCTTAATGGTGTCCGGGGAAACCTTTCCCTGCTCATTCAGCTTGTCTACATCCGTAATATCTCTTTCCCTGCACATTCCCACGAATTTCTCGAAAATACGTGCCGTACACTCTGCGTCATCAACCGCACGATGGTGATGATCCAAAGAAACGCCAACTGCCTTGGCAACGGTATCCAGCTTAAAACGGTTCAGCGCAGGCAGCAGGAATCGTGCCATACCTACCGTATCCACATAGGTGAAATCATTTGGGATTCCCATGCGGTTACAATTCTCTATAATAAAACTCATATCGAAATCTGCGTTGTGGGCTACCATTGTAGCTCCTTCACAAAATTTCAGAAATTCCGGTAAAATTTCTTCAATTGGACGGGCATCTATAACCATGCTGTCATTAATACTGGTCAGCTGCTCAATTCGAAATGGAATTGGAACCTGAGGATTGACAAATGTGGAAAAACGATCTGTGATCTTTCCATTTTCCACCAATACAGCACCAATTTCAATAATCTTGCAGGTAAGGGGGGAAAATCCTGTGGTTTCAATATCGAAAACCACGAATCTGCCGTCCAGGGACTGTTTTTTCGGATTGGTGACCATACCCTTTAAATCATCTACAAGATAGGCCTCCATACCGTAAAGCACCTTAAAATCAGAATCCTTTGGCACGCAGCCGCCCCATGCATCGAAGCAGTGGTTTGCCTCCGGGAAAGCCTGCACCACACCATGATCTGTGATGGCAATGGCAGGATGGCCCCACTCGTAGGCACGTTTTACCAGAGCTTTTGCCTCGGTTACACCATCCATATCGCTCATTTTCGTATGACAGTGAAGCTCCACACGCTTCTGAGGGCTGGTGTCCACTCTGGAGCTGCGGAAATCGGAGATTTTCTTAATTCCGGAGATGGAACCTATGGTAAGCTCACCATCGAAACGGTCAATAGAAGTAACGCCTTTGATTTTCAGGAAGGCACCTTTTTTCACATGCTCTTTGATCTCCGGCACCTGCTCGTTGCGCAGGAACATTTTTACTGTGATGGAGTCTGTGAAATCCGTAACCGGGAAAATCAGTATGGTCTTCTCATTTCGGATTTCTCTCGCTTCCACATCCATAACCTGGCAGCGGATGATAACCTCTCCCATTTCCTGCACAATATTTTCCAATGGAATAGGCTCGTCCTCGAAATCCCTTCCATAAATAACATCCGGATTTGGATCCTTGCGGAAGCCACCACGGAAATCGCCCCATTTGCCTTTCTTTTCGAATGGCTTTTTCTCGAAAGGCTTCTTTTCACTGGCTGCCTCTGCTTTTTTCTCCGGCCTGGCAGCGGCTGTCTTACCGGCTGCGGCCTCTTTTCCTGTTTTTTCCTCAGCTGCAGGAGCTGGTGCTGCGCTCTCTTCTTCTGCGGAAAGTCTGGCATGCTTCAGCACATTAGCTACCTCCTGACGGATCTGGATAGCTGCATTTTTGCGGTACCTGCTCTCCTCCGTCTGCACATAATCCAGAGAAACTTTCAGGTCCATTCCACAACGCTCGCAGAATACTTTGTGAAGATATTCAATAAGTATCTCACTTTTCTGTCTGGAAATCACAGAATCCGGAAGTACCATATTCATGCAGTCATCTTCTGGAAATGTGATCTGGGCCTGCTTGAACAGATTGTATTCCAGCATGTTGTAATTGCGAAGCTCCAGTTCCATGCTGGAGCGGTAGGTATCCAGGAAATTCTTTGGCGTGTACTGTCTGGACAGATGGAACTTCTCGATTACTTTCACACTCACTTCAAGACCTGGAAAGCACTGTCTCTGAATCTGCTCTTCCAGGCTGAAAATATGCTTTTTGTGGATCCAGCGGTCGCTTTTCAGGTAAACCCGGACACAGGTTTTAGCAGAGTTGCAGGCAACCTTGGTGACGATCACCTCTTCCAGAAGTTCACTTAACTCCTGTTTCAACTTTAAATTTGGAAATACGTCAAAAAATTCTTTTTCCATTTATAGAATATACACCTTCTGTCATTTCTGTGTCTTATTGCTATCCCAGTTCATCAATTCTTCTCTCAAGGTATCCAGCAGCTGGTCTTCCGGCACTTTCTTTACAATCTCGCCGCCTTTGATCAGAAGACCTACACCTACGCCGCCTGCAATTCCGATATCGGCTTCTTTCGCCTCTCCCGGGCCGTTTACCACACAGCCCATAACAGCTACTTTAATGTCAAGAGGGATATCCTGCACCATAGTTTCTACTTTATTTGCAAGACCGATCAGATCGATCTGGGTGCGCCCGCAGGTTGGACAGGATACTACTTCCACGCCGCCTTTGCGAAGTCCAAGGGTTTTCAGGATACGTCTGGCAGATTTTATCTCTTCCAGAGGGGCACCAGTCAGGGAGACTCGGATCGTGTCACCGATTCCCTGGTATAAAATAATGCCAAGCCCTATAGCAGATTTGATATTTCCGGAATAAAGGGTTCCTGCCTCTGTAATTCCCACATGGAGAGGATAACTGGTCTGTTCCGCAATCAGTTCGTGAGCCCTGGCGCACATCATAACATCAGAAGATTTGATGCTGATCACCAGATTGTCATAGCCAAGCTCTTCGATAATGTGCACCTTGTCAAGGGCACTTTCTACCAGACCTTCTGCGGTAACACCGTGATATTTCTCCACCAGTTCTTTCTCAAGGGAACCGCTGTTTACCCCAACACGGATGGGAATATTCCGCTCCTTCGCCACATCTACAACTGCCTTGATACGCTCTGTGCTTCCAATATTTCCGGGATTGATACGGATCTTGTCGGCACCGTTCTCCATGGCCGCAATCGCAAGACGATAATCAAAATGAATATCTGCTACCAGCGGAATGTGGATTTGTTTTTTGATCTCTTTCAGAGCCTTTGCCGCTTCCATGGTCGGCACTGCACAGCGGATAATGTCGCAGCCAGCAGCCTCCAGGGCAAGGATCTGCTCTACGGTTGCCTGCACATCCTCTGTTTTTGTATTGGTCATAGACTGGATCAGAATTGGATTTCCTCCTCCAATCTTTTTATTTCCTATCTGAATTACTTTTGTATGGTCTCTGTACATACGAAACTCCTCCATATATTATGAACATGGTATTCTTTGGTTACTGTTCACTGATAGCATTCCGCGAGGTGTTT
>ENA-OPCN01001665-OPCN01001665.1-human-gut-metagenome-genome-assembly--contig:-NODE-1665-length-14214-cov-4.229677_pt1 | contig 14214 bp, 10 predicted proteins | sample MGYA00241567_ERZ501485 | MGnify/ENA primary metagenome ERZ501485 (study PRJEB25962, sample SAMEA2042579) | human gut metagenome | biome: human gut; feature: human-associated habitat; material: faeces...
TGCTATGTGCCAGTGGCACATGTTTAGCACGGACCGAAGCGGAGCGTAGACGTGGAAGTGCGTAGCGTAAAACAATCTGTAGGTATCATAGTTGGGGCTTTTGACCCCAACATCTACTTATAAACAAATCACTATATTTATCTATTAGTAATATGACAGTTATTTCTAAGCATGAGCCCTTTCCTTTTCATTGTTTTAGATTAAATCCATTATACATTTTCTAATTAAAAGTCTAAAAGTGAACTGAGTTCATTTTTTAATTTTATATATCTTAACACCATTTTACAACTTTTTACATAAAAATGCCGTACAGAACTTTGTAATGTACAATTAATTTGCCTAAAACATCACAAAGAAAAGTGACCCAGTACGACAAAATTATTATACAACGAAATAACAAATTGATAGGCTTTATAATTATTTTTTGATTTATTTTGAAACTTTTCCTGTCCCAACAGCGGATACCCTGTTTATGCTTATACTATCCATACTTACGTTGGAATCAGCGCATTCAATATGTTTTCTGTATAAACATTTCTTATCCGGAATAACAAAGCAAACACTAAATGCATTTAATTATGTTTGTTCCTATGAGAATGTTGATTATTACATATTTATGAATACAATTGTCTGGATTGCTTTAAAGCTGATAGCAGATTTATTGTAGAAACAGCTTGTATTTCTATGTGTCAATGATACTGTGGTATCTAAATCTGTCACAAGATTTGAAAATGTTTCAAAATTATTTGACCATGCTGCACATAATGGTTCCAATTACCTGAATGGACACTGTTTTGTAAGCATAATGTTTTGTGTACCTGTGTTTAATAATGGAAAAATTTCCTATCTATCAATTCCGCCTGGATATCGCATGTGGCAAAAAAAAGTATGAGCTGGACCTACGGCATCAATGATAGACTACATAATTCAAAATAATTTTACTTTTTTAATTATATTCTGAACTGAGTTCACAATTATTTTGTAATGTATCCCGGCGGAATGGATAGAATTCATGATGGTTATAAATCAAATAATAACCTAATACATTCCTTTATATATTTGCATAAGAAAATATATTGCACAACTTTCTTATAATAAATTTGTCACAAATCATTATTTTAAAAATGAGTCTGTGCAATAAAAGTATTATATTTTATTTACCTTTTTATGAACTGAGTTCACTTTTTTATTTGTACTATCCTATTTTATATCTGCTCTGAAGTAGTTATTTATAATATCTGAGATTAGCAACCATTATCTAAAGTAATAATTAAATTTTATCTCTGGTTTTATATATAACATTCTCCTATACACCGGAAGTTATCAATTACCATTTTAAGTTGTAGTTTAATATCAGCTTTCATAAATGCTATGTTACTACTCACTAAAAAATGAGGACGGTATCGTAAGTACTCTTTCTAATCTACTATAAAGAGGTACTTCTTCGTTCTTCTTTTCTTGTTTCTTCTGTATGCTCTTTTATATATTTTTTATTGCCTCATCTATAATAATACCAATGTTTTTATGATAATATACTATTGCCCAGAATGATTTATCCCATTTGCTTTGTAATTGTGATTGTATATCATATATCATCAATGAATTTTCCAATAAATGTACCATAAATCTTGATTTACTGAATTTTGGCAGTATTACAATATTTAAATGTATATAATCTATTCACAATGCTCACGCTATTATTTCTACATTCATATATTTATGTGATGTACTTAATATATCTCTTACACCATCCACTTAATTTTTAACTATAATACTATATTGGTTTCTACTTATTATTGCACTATTTTTTGAACTCAGTTCAATTTCTATTATTCTCCCCAGTATAATTTTATGCTATAAACTATATTGTATTATATCGTTATAATAGCAAAAGAATTTCACATATTTTTACATTAAAACCACTTTACAACTTTTTCATATCAGTTATTGTACTATGAATATTCTGCCTTATCAGGATGAATACTTTGTCCAATACCATGATAAAGTCTTTAAAACAACTGATTTAAAGATAGCTGATTTGACATCAAGTCTATAATTTACAAAGTGGTAAAGTGGTGTTTTATATATAATAATATATAGCAAATTATAGATTAGCAAATACAGAAAAATGCACAAAAATAATTTGTTTTTTTTTGTACCTCAGATACATTTAAATAGATTATAAAAATCTGTTTTTAATGAGGATATACTTGTGCAATATTTTAAATTTGCTCATTTATAGTTGCGAATCTAAATTCGAATAAACAACTTACTTTTATATATTTTTCTTCATTTAACAATATATATCAAACTAGAATTTGAACTGAGTTCAAAAAATATAAGCTAATTAACGAAATTTCATTCATATATTGAAAAAATATGAAAAAAAACATTATTAAACATTGATTTAATCCAAAAGTATTGTATAATAAATCTATAATAAATCGAAAGAAGGAAAATAATGAGCCAAATAATAAGTTTAATCAATGAAAAAGGTGGCGTTGGTAAATCATCATCAGCCATATCTATTGCACAAATATTAGCAATATCTGGATATTCTATACTATTAATAGATTTAGATCCACAGATGAATACTTCAAAAATGTTTGGAAAAACTGACGAAGGAAATGAAGAAGACTATGAACAATTGTTTTGTTCAAAGTTAAACGACAAGTCTGAAGTTAAAAACTATATATCTGCTACTGATTATGAAAATATTTCTATATTATGTGCATCCAGGGTTCTCAACACTTTAATCTACAAAATATATGATGAAAGTAAGGACTCTAATGTAGAATTATGTTTTAAGTATAATCTTGAATTATTAAAAGATGATTATGACTACATTATTATCGATAATTCTCCATTTAAATCATATTTAACTACCTGTGCTATATGTGCAAGCAATAAAATAATCACACCTATATGTGTTGATAACTTCTCTTATGATGGATTAATGTCACTTTTTGATACAATTGAAGACCTTAATGCTAAGTATGCATTATCTATTGAATTTGCAGGAATGTTTATGACAAGAGTTGCTGGTAGAACAACTTTATATAAGCAAATGTATGAAAGTTACGAAAATATGTTTGGAGATAAATTCTTACCTGTATCTATTAGAAATTGTATAGCTGTTAATGAATCAAATACTTTATTTGAGCCATTACTGACATATGACAAAAGATGCACAGCTGCTCAGGATTATATAGAACTTGTTAATTATCTTGGTCTGATGGATAATAAACATTTTAGAGAACTTGCTAAATATCTGAAAGGAGAGAAGAAGTAATGGCAAAGAAATCATTTAGTGCTGGTGCAACAAAACCAGGTATTTTGAATTCTGACGGTGGTGAAAAGCTAAAGGAAATACAGGCAAAAACTCAATATAACTTTCAATATATTCCCAAAGAAAAAATTGTTTCTAACCCAAAAAATGAAATGTATACTCAAGATGGCATAGAAGCCTTAAAAGAAAGTATTATTATAAATGGATTAAGACATAATCTATCTGTATTATATAATTCAGATAATGACACTTATCGACTTGTATCTGGAGAACGAAGATATCGCGCAATATCAAGTATGACTGATAAAGAGTATAATCAGCTTTTCCCTGCTGGTATACCATGTAAGATAGAAAAATCTGAAATAACTGAGATAGATGAGGAAATTATGCTTATATCTGCTAATCACGATGTAAGAGAATCCTCAATGGAAGTAAAAAGATGGGAAGTCAGCCGACTTAAGGAACTATACGAAGCAAAAAAAGTCAAAGGTGAAATCAAAAATATAAATGCTGAAATTGCAAAGCAGCTGAATATATCTGAACGACAGGCAAGAAAATATACAACAGCAGAAAAGCTCATACCTGAATTAAGTGAACTTCTTAATAATAATGGTATAGATCTTAATCAGGCTGACAAGTTCGGAAAGTTAGATGAAGATGCTCAGAAAAGTATTCTTACAATAATAAAAAAGAATGGTGATATTGAAAACGCTGAATTCCAATCAATTAAAAAATTATCTGAAGAGCGCGCCAAAGAAGCTGAACAATATAAAAAAGAATTAGATTCTGTATTAAAAGAGCTTAATGAAAAAAATCAAACCTTACAAGTGCTTGAAGAAAAGATTAACCAGATATCATCCACAAAACCTGAAGAGCCAAAAGATAGTGATAGTGTTGAAGAAAAACTTCGTTATATGACAGATGCTAAAAACAAGGCTGAAAAGGAAAAAGCTCGTTTAGAAACCAATATTGAAAAAATGAAGCAGTTACAAAAAGAAAAAGAACAAAGAAAAACATCTATTTCTGATAGTGAATTAAAAAGAATATCATCAATAGCCAAAACAGAACAGGCATTAACACTATTTGAAAATAATTTTGACACAATAAAAAGTAATAAATCAATAATAAAAAATGATGCAGATTTAAGAGTAAGAATAGAAATACTTAATCAGCGTCTGAATGATTTTCTTAAAAATCTTTAATACTCAATTTTCTTTATTTGCGCTTTTATAGTTTAATAAAAATAAAGAGAGGATAATATAAACATATTTTCCTCTCTTTATTTTATTTATTCATATACTATAAATGAGCAAATTTAAAATATTGCACAATTATATCCGCATCAGAAAAACAGATTTTTCATAATCTATTAAAATGTATCTGAGGTACAAACAAAAGCAAAGTGAATAATACGCAGTTGAAGGTGCGGAATATTCAAGCAAAATATTTTTGTGCATTTTTCTGTATTTGTTCATTTATAGTTCATATTAATATTCTCAAATATCTTGTAATATACATCCATATAATATTCTATATAAGTTATTTTTTATGCTCTCAAATCATTCTAAACAAATTATGAAATATATATTCTTTCAACATGAACACAGTTATATATTTTTTGATTTACCAATACATTGGTATGAATATATAAATATACCAATTCAACATAATATAACATAACATATATTAAACATATATTGATAAATAATATTAACTAGAAACCTTGAAAATACTGGTGTGATGGAATTTTTGTAAGTAACTAAGTTTACATACACAGGTTTTTTATTTAATTTTATATGTATTTTTTTTATTAAAAAAGGGATAATTATTTATAAAAAAGGTAATTTAATTAAGTATATTAGTTTTTTTATTTCATTCATATGTATTTTATATTATAATTTTGGTTGAAAAGTTTCTACATGTTGAAAAGTATTTATTGGAAAATGTATATTGTTTCAAGTTATTAAATAGTAATAAAATAAAAAACAATAACTTAGATTATATTAAAAAATATGATTAATAACGTAAAAATATAATTATATACAAATAGTATACGATTATAACTAATAAGATTAAATATATGGAATTATTTTATGAAGTACAGATAAAAAATATAGATATTAATTAAAATAATGTAAAAGAGAGCACGAAAATAAGACTGCCTAAGCAGCCTTTTTCAAAATATCTAACTGAGATCTGACAATTGATGATACTAAACCAGGAAGATTTTTAATAGGTTTATCAAATAATATGTATTGTTTGTAAACATTTGATAAAGCAAGCATCATTAAATCATATGAATAATGTATGGCAATATTTGCAAGATCATCAAGTTCATCCTTTTTTATTGATATGAGCTTATAATATACCATATCATAGTCAACTGGAAGAAAGCTATTGTACTTTTCAGGTTGAATTTCACCAGAATTAACTTCCGGTATAACTGAATTAAAATCTATAATAAACTTTTTTAATTTATCCGTTGTTTCCTGAAGTAGAATAGTTTTCTGATTTTTTGCAATATAACGTTTATCAATTTCAAAACGTATAATATTATTATTAATAGAAGTGGTAAATATATCTGTTGATGCATTTTCAATTGATTTTTTAATAATGCAAGGTTTACAATAAGCAGGAAGAACCTGTCGAATGTCTTTAAAAGTTTTATGGTCGACACTTGCCTGCCCTTTAAGATTGGCATTATCAAGATTAATCAGTTCTCGAAGATATATTCGTAATGTTACTAATGAATCAAGTAATATTATTTTATTTAATAAATCAAAAGAAAGCACTAAAAAACCTCTTCCGTTTTTGTGAGCCGGAAGATAATAGTTTTCATAATCATTTAATATTAAATTTATAGAATATGTATCAGTTTTAGAATAAGATATGTATGTATAACTTGATAAAATCTCAAGATTATTCCATACTGTCTTTATATTGCAATTAAGCTTCTGAGCTATTTCGCGTGTATCTACATTTTTTATTATCCCAAATCGATCTGGATGAAAGAAATGTAGTAATAATAATAATTTTAAAGCATTAGATTTAAGCATAGGTCTATAACCATAGCGATTTTTTTCGTTATGGTAGACTTTTTTTGTTACGTTCTGGGTTGTGAGAAGTTTATTGGGACAATCCGCACAATATGTAGAAGCTGTCTTGTACATATCTGAGTCTTTATCGAAGTTCTCAATAATGGCTTTATATTTACATGAAGAGCACGATGGATTAGAATAATCAACAACTTCGACAGTATTTTCAATAATTGTTGTATAATTTTTCTGAATACCAAGCGCCTGAATAAGCACTGCTTTACCAATATTTGTAAAATTATCCAAACTTCTCACCTCCTTTTATTGTATAATTTAGCAATTTTATGAAGTAAAATCAAATCGGATATTTTACTCATATATTATCCACATAAATAAGAAAATGTTATTTTTTTACTCTAAATTTATCCACATTTTTTAAAAAAGTGGTATGTTTTACTCTAAAATTGTCTACGAAATTTTAATATATTTTTTTTGAAGCTTTAAAAAAAGAGATTTTGCCTTTTTTACTACTTTTTTGTCTACATATAGCATATAAAAGGGTATGTAGAGTTTGTGCAATTTGCACAAACTCAGTGTTTAAGCCAAAAATGTAGACATTAAAATTAAAATCAAATAAAAAAAATGTAGAAAATATATATTATATGATATTTAATATAAAGAAAAAGAATATAAAAATACCTATATTTTATAAAAAAAATTATAAATTACTCTGAAAAAGACTACATAATAAAAAATTACTCCATTTTTATCTACAGTACAAATACAAAATGAATTAAATTACTCTAAAAGTATCTACATAATTTAGAGAGGAGTAAATTTCAGATCAAAAAAAGTATAAAATGTAATTATAAAAAGAAAGTTATATAGATTTCATGCTGATTGCAATGAAATATATCTATTAAAAAAAGAATAAAAGCGACAAAAATTATAATGAAACTAATAGTATGATGATTATATAAATAAGCAAGAAATATTACATAAAATAAAGTATATAATAAAAATGATAGAGAGCTAGAAAAAATGTAGACATTAATTAGTTATTTCTATAAATAAAGCAAGTATATGGATATATAGAATCAGATTATAGATATTAAAAAGAAAACATGAAATGAGATAAAAAAGCCCCGATAAATATTAAGATATATAAAAACTTAATATCTACCGGAGCTGTTATAATAAATAATTAAGATGCGAAAGTACTAATAAGTTCAGTCAAAGTCAGTTGGAACGTCTATTACCTTTGTCTTATCAAAATTAAGATCCTGAATTTCAGCAGCTGAAAGAGGGAGAAACTTAATAATAAAAACATTGTTCTTTAATTCAAAGCTGTCAATAACAATATTATTATCAACAAACTCCTGAAGAGATTCCTTAATTAACTGAAGATTTTTTTTCTTGTTCTTAAGCTTGAACCTGACAATTTTCTGAAAATATGTATAATTATATTCACCAATAAATGTTTCTTGATTAGCTATCTGTTCACGCTTCATAGCATAACATATAATACGTGAAAGATTATTATCCAAAACATCGTAAGAAGCGGATGTAATAGATATGAGTTTCTTCTTAATAATAGCATTACTTAAGATTTCACCGAATTGAGCAATGGCATAAGGTCTTTCAACATCTTCCTTAATAACAATATTATCAAATAAGTTGAAGTATATTTTACTTCCAGCTTCTTCATATGAGAAGTTGTATTCAACCAGCTTACGGCAGGAATTAGATATTTTCTTTATAACATTCTTACCAACATGGTAATCTACAACTTCCTTGCCTAGAGTATTCAAGTCGACAACAACAGATTTTTCCTTGTAGAATTCCTGCATATTTATATTAGATATAAATGCATTTACAAGCTTTAAGTCATTTGAATCCATAGCTTTAGGAGGTGTTAACTTACCACTATCAACAGTAACTTCAAGAAGCTCCTTACCGTCTTCATCTGTAATAATTTCCTTCAAAAGATTATTAGAAGCTGTATCCATCATCAATGTAAAAGAAGATGGGCTGAACAAAGGTTTATCAACAAGGTCGACAGGAAATAGTCTAAGATAAGAATCGATATTTCCAGCAAGTTCATCCTCAATATACTTCCATGCACTGATAATTAAATCATTCTTTAAAGAGTTATATATTGAATTATTAGTTAAAGAAGAAATGCCAGGAAAGTCTATAAGAAGACTATTGGAGTCATTTTTCCATTGAGTAGCAGCTTTTTTCTTATCATCAATAATTTCATCAAGGTCTTTGTCACCAAACATTTTGGTGTAATCATCTACAGGTAATGTCTTAGCCATAACAACTATATTGGCAAGTGGATGCTTAGGGTCATCAATGTTAATAGTATCAATATCATTGATATAAGACTTATACCATCTCGACCTTTTCTGAAGCCTTGATTTTTTAATTTTATTGATAATAGGTATTAAATCTTCACGGCTGGACTTGCCATCAAGATAGTCCATAAGTGTTTCGTCAATAAGTTCTGTGACACCAGCAGCAGAGAAGTGTAATAGATTTTTCTTTTTATTAAAGTAATCTATTATAACTGGGTCAATATGATTGGCGAGTTCTTCAATAAATCTACGAGAATACTGTTCCATAAAAAACTCCTTTATATAAGTAAAAATATAAAATGATATAAGATTACACGAATTGAAAAGCAATAGAGTAATCCGTTGGTATTCATTAGGGTCAAGAAAGCTGGACTCTAACATTAATTAATATATCTTCTAAAATCTAAACCTACAAGCCCAATTATATAAAAATTAAATTATATTAATAAAGTTTGTATGTAGTGATAGAAGAGTAGTGGTTGCATTTTGGAACCATTTCTTAATTAATTTTGGGTTTTGTTTTCTTTATTATTAAGTATAGTTGTGGGATGTTTTTTTGTCAAGTATATTGACATATGCCGTCATATATTATAAAATTGGAGTATGTTAAAACACGATACTACTAATCTTCTATTTGATATTAAATGAGGTGATAATATATGATATCTGATGAATTTAATTCAAAAGTCTGGGTTTACTTTGAAACAAACCTAAAGCCAAGAACAAGAAAAGAATATTGGAAAATTGTCAACGATTTTGATAAAGAAGTCGGTCATGACCCTCTTACACTCACCAGCAAAGATGCTGCTAAATATTATAAATACCTGATTAATAAGATGGAGAACAACCGAATCAGTTATTCTACTGGCGTTATGAGATTATCTGTAATAAGGTCTGTATGCAACTTTATCGAATACTATACTACTAATCATGGTAATAAATATGTTAACTACTTTAAAGATTACTCAATCCCTGAACCAGATAAGCTTATTAATGAAGAAGATATTCCAAACAGCCTTGAAATAAATAATATATTAGAAACAATTAAGGAATACAATGATGATAAGGCATTTCTTATATTTTCGCTTGCTGTTAAATGTGCTCTGACCAACTCAGAAATATGCAAGCTTAATATGGAATATATTGCACTTGATAAGTCCAGTGATACTCTATGTATAAACTATCCACCTAACAGCCGCAATAACATAGCAAGAACAATTAAAGTTCCTGACGATGTTGCAAGGCTGCTTGATAAGTATATATACGATAATGATATTAAAGAAGGCCCTATTTTTATAAACAGAAGAAAAACACGGATGAAACTGCGTGATTCTGAAAGACTCATCGAAAAATACTGCAAAATATGTCTTGAAAATAAAACTATCAGAAACAAATATACGCTGCAATCCTTAAGACACGCTGGTATGTCATATATGCTTGCAGGTGGGGCTCCCAAAGACGCTGTAGCTAATTATGCAGGAATAACTGGAAGATGGATGACACGATATGAAAGGATACTGTCTTCTAGTACATATAATCAGGCTGTAAACTACAGTATTATAAAGATATCATAGTATTACATATTATATGTTAGTATCTTTTAATAATCTTATAGTTTTATAAACCTTTATATATACGATTAAATAAATAGCTATCGATGAGCAAATTAAAATATTGTACAATTATGTCCACGCTAGAAAGACATATTTTGCATAATCTAAATGTACCTCAGATACAAATAATTATCTAATTAAAGCGCTTGCTTATATTTATAATATTTATTAAACATAATTAATGACAGTACCAGAAAAAAGATAGTACTTTTCAAACATTTAAACTATGCTATAATAATTATTGAAAAGAGCTTTATACAAGCTCAATACAATTCCCCAATGTCCCATCAGAAGGTATTCAATACTTTTTGGTGGGATCCCCTTTTTTATCGGTAGTTTTAATTCATTTCTGGAAGATACTTTCTATACTTAAGAGGAAGCATATTCATCTGAAGTCTTTCATTAACCCTTTCCTTAATAGCAATTGTTTCAAAAAACTTAACCCATAAATCTTCATACTGTTTATCAGTATCAGAATAGGAATTAATCATATTATACATCTGTCTATCCGAATCAGTATATACCATCCCCTTACCATTATCCGAATGAACATAACATATATTTCTTTCTGTATCATAAATAACAAAATTCTCACAATGAAGTCTGTCGGCAAAGTGTTCAATTATCATATATAAAATATTATTATCTGGCTTTATTCTTGCAACAAGAATTCCACTTTTATTTTCACTAAATCTCACAATTTCATGATAAAAATGTGCCTCATTGGAAACTTTTCGATTAATAGAAAATAAAGAATATATATACTCATCATTAATATTATTAATATATCCAGTACCATACTTAAATAGTTTTTGCAAAGAATGATATACAACTGATGCCTTATTATTATCACATGAACTTATTACGGTAAATATAATACCATATATATAATTACCTAACTTTGTATTAATAGATGAGATAACTTTTCTGCAAATATCTATATCAGCATCAATATTAATATAATTTTCAAACAGGGAATAATTCATTGTACCAGAACTACATCTTATGTCTGTATGGCTTGTACCAGCTTCCCATGCCTTATATATAGCTGTAAATATTCCTTCAACACTATCATCACACACATATATATCTGTTTTATTATTCATAAAATTCTCCATATAACCTAAATAAACTTAAGACTTATCATCAAAAAGTGATAACTGCTGATACACATTATGATGCTCTATATCATATATCTTCCGCATATCTGCAGAATCAACTATACAATTAGTAATATAATCTGCATCTATCCGCGTGTTATACATCATATGTCCATCACATGTAATAAAATATAAAGCTCTTTTTAATACAACTCCTATCTTTTTTAAGTCACTAAAGTCAAGCTTAGTATGCTTTCTTGCAGATATAATTCTACGTGCAGACTTAACACCAATACCAGGAACTCTAAGAAGCGTACTATAGTCAGCATTATTAATCTCAACAGGAAAATTCTCAAGATGACGTATAGCCCAGTCACACTTAGGGTCTAGTAGTGAATTAAAGTTAGGCTTATCCTCTGATAGCAGTTCAGAGGCCTTAAAACCATAAAAGCGCATAAGCCAGTCTGCCTGATACAGCCGGTGTTCTCTTAACAATGGCACACCTTTACTGTCAATCTGGAGTGGCATTGACTCATCCATGTTTACATTGACAAATGCTGAATAAAATACACGCTTTAAATCATACTGCCTGTATAATGATTCAGCTATCGTAACAAGATGATAGTCCGTTTCATCCGTAGCTCCGACGATCATCTGTGAACTCTGTCCTGCTGGAACAAAAGAACGCTTATTGCTATATCCGGCAATGCTGTTATTATCAGTATCAGAAAATTTACCTGCCACTGAATATAAGCTGTTATTATGATTAAAAAAACTGTTATCACTATTATTCAGCCTGTATACATCTGAACTTAAGGCTGTATCGAATATATCATCATATGCATTAACAGTATGCTCTCCAGACAACCTGTTCACATTAACTGATGATGACTTTAACCGCTGCACGTCTGAATGTATTCCATTCTGAATCATCCTCATAGGCTTAAGTATATTATCTCTTGTCTTAGCCGGTGCCAGCTTTTTTAACGCTGCATTAGTCGGAAGCTCAAGATTAACGCTCATTCTGTCCACATAATAACCAGCTATCTTAATCAATTCTTCGCTTGCCCCCGGTATAGCCTTCATATGGATATACCCTCCAAAACTATACTTGGAACGAAGCAGAATGACTGTTTTTAATAACCTTTTCATAGTCTCATCAGGACTATATATAATACCTGAACTTAAAAACAATCCTTCTATATAATTCCTTTTGTAAAACTGGATAGTAAGATCACAGACCTCCTCTGGTGTGAATGTAGCCCTCACAACATCATTAGAGGCCCTGTTAATACAATATCGGCAATTATATATACATTCATTGGTAAGAAGTATCTTAAGCAGTGAAATACATCTTCCATCAGCACTGAAGCTGTGACATATACCACAAGCCTTAGAATTACCAATGCCACTCCCATTATTATTACATTCAACACCGCTTGAAGAGCAGGATACATCATACTTGGCTGCATCTGACAATATCTCCAGCTTTTCCATAATACTCATATTCTCTTTTATAATCATATACCTGTTTCCTCTTAACATATATACTTGCGAACAAATGTTCTTATCTTAATTGTATTATAGAACATTTGTTCATATATTTCAAGCGGAAATTTATGTAAAAATATATTATTGATAATATCAGACATTTAATGTATTATAACTAACGAATAAATGTATATATAACATTTCATAAGCTGCAGCATTTTCTGCCTAAATATTGTACATCAGCATTTTGATATGAACATTTGAACAAAAACACTCCATTTATAAAACATATTTATTTGAAAATGTTACATTATAAAAGTGTATCAAATGTTTCAGATATTAATGCAATGTACACTACTAAATAAAACATAATCATCAAAATGCTGCTAAAAATATAATGAAAATCTACACAATAAATAACGAATGGAGCTGTTATTATGAACAAAATGGTAATATTTGACCTTGATGGAACACTGCTTGATACTCTCGATGATTTATGTAACTCAGTTAATTACTCACTAAGAACAAATAACTTTCCAGAAAGAAGCCTTGCGGAGGTAAGAACATTTGTAGGCAACGGCATACGTCTTTTAATAGAAAGAAGTGTTCCTGAAGGTACCAGCAAGGAACTGATTGATAAAACATTTGAATGTTTTAAAACTTATTATGCTGTTCACTGTAATGATAAAACAAAGACTTATCCTGGTGTTATGGATATGCTGAAAGAATTAAAGAAAAATGGTTACAAAATCGCAGTTCTTTCAAATAAAGCACAGTATGCCGTAACTAAATTATGTGACATATATTTCAATAATCTGCTCGATGATGCAGTTGGTGCCAGAGAAAATGTTGCTAAAAAGCCTTCTCCTGATGCACTATATATATGTGCCGAAAATAATAATATTAATCTTAACAATGTTATCTATGTCGGAGATTCTGATGTTGATGTAGCGACAGCTAACAATGCTGGCGTTAGAGGCATCGCCGTAACATGGGGCTTTAGAAGCCGAGAACTGCTTATAAAATGTGGCGCAGAAAATTTAGCTGACAACACAGATGAATTATTACAAATATTATTAAAATAAACCATTATGTAAAATTGGGTATTTTATGGTAACAGTTCAGCCTTCCGGCTGAACTAAATAAAAAAGTTATTGTAAAAAACGCTGAATTTTTTTCTTTGTAATTTTTTTTTAAAATTTCACTTGACATATGATAATTATATGTGTATTATATCACTTGTGTTCAGGAGTATTAATTATTAAAGAACATGTTGATATAATATGCGCGAGTGGCTCAGTGGTGGAGCACCTCCTTGCCAAGGAG
>ENA-OPCN01001693-OPCN01001693.1-human-gut-metagenome-genome-assembly--contig:-NODE-1693-length-14003-cov-5.677803_pt1 | contig 14003 bp, 10 predicted proteins | sample MGYA00241567_ERZ501485 | MGnify/ENA primary metagenome ERZ501485 (study PRJEB25962, sample SAMEA2042579) | human gut metagenome | biome: human gut; feature: human-associated habitat; material: faeces...
ATTCAAAGCACAGCGCGCCGAGATAGAGCCCCGTCCAGAGTCCGTCGTTGTCGCCGGTGCAGACATAGCCTTCATCTTCGGACACAACGCCCTCATGCTCAAGCGCGCGCTCGAGCACAAAGCCGTCCTTGCGGACGTTGTATTTTTCGCTGAATGCGCGAAGCCTCTTGGCCTTCTCTTCGAGCGTCATCATCTCGGTTTTGAAAACGCTGATGCCGCCGGAGGCAGTGGAGACGCAGAAGCTGCCGTCGGGCGAGAGGACGATGCCGGTCGCGTGCATGTCGGGCAGCCAGCGCTTGTAGCCGTAATATGAGAGCTTGCCGTTGTGGAGGATTATGAGACCGCAGGAGGTCGTGAAGTATCTTCTGCCCTCGCTGTCGGTCACCATGCCGGTTATCTCGCCATTGGGCAGACCGGTTATCTTAGAATTGTCGAGCCAGTAGCTGTTGTCGTCGTAGACGCAGACGCCCTTGTCCGTGCCTATCCAGACATCGCCTGCGGGGTCAATGTCGAGGCAGGATATGTTGTTGCTGAGTATTCCGGTCACGCCCTCCATGAGCTCCGACCAGTGCCATCTTTTGCCGACGAGCGCGTGGAGACCGTCGCTCTCGGTTCCGACATAGACTTTGTTGTTGCCGAAAACGGCGATGCAGCTGCCCTTGCCGGGCACGCCGATTTTAAGATCGTGTTCTTTAGCCCCCTGCGGGAAGCGGTAGAGAACGGTCTTTGTGAGAATCCATGTGACGTTGTCGCAGCCCTGCTTCATTGCGACGGCGTCGGACGAGAACTCGCGGGACGCTATAATTTTTTTGCCGCTGAGCTCGATTACACTCTTGCCCGTGCCGACGAAGATATGCCCGTCGTTTGCGCAGAAGAGCATGGATATCGGCGCGTTTTCAATGCCGATATCGACCGTGGTTATTTTCTTTCCGTCTATCTTTGAAAGACCTCTGTCCGTTCCGACATAGAGGCAGTTGTCCGCGCCGTAGCAGAGCGCGGTTATGTTGTCCGACGCGAGACCGTCGGCGGAGGTGAATACCGTTCTCGTCAGCTGGGGAAACTTTCCGAGTCGGCATACCATACTGCGTTTTTTCATTTATCTGCTCCTTTTGTAAAAAAATCGAAGCCGCATCGGGCGGCATAAATATCAATAATAATTATATCGAAATCCGTAGTTTTTTCAAGAGCAAATGCAACAATTAGCCTTTTTCTATTGCATTTTTGTGCATTGTGGAGTAAGATATCAGCGTTGGAAAAAACAATATCCGGAAGGTGGAAACAATGTTTACTGATAAGCCTGAGAGCTACAGGGGAGTTTATTCCCTCCTGCTCACCCCGTTCAAAGAGGATAAGTCGATAGATTACGATGTCTACGCGCAGTATGTCGAGTGGCAGGTCGAGAGAGGAACCCATCATCTGTTCTCCGTCTGCGGAAGCTCCGAGATGACGACGCTCACTCCCGAGGAGAGAGTCAAGTGCGCGACTATCGCCGCAAAGCACTCCGGCAGCGCAGAGGTCGTCGCCACAGCGAACCTTGAGCCGACATGGCATATGCAGGTCGAAGAGGTCAAGCGCATGGAGCAGACCGGCGTTGACGGACTCGTTTTCGTCTCAAAGGGCTATGCCGATAACGACCAGAGACTTGTCGAATATCTCAGCGAGCTCGCGGGATATACTACTCTGCCGATAATTCTCTATGAGTTCCCGGGAATGCAGCCGTGCAATATGTCCGGCAAGGCATACGGCGAGCTGGTCAAGACCGGCAGATTCCACGGAATAAAGGACACCACCTGCACCATGGCGGGAATAAAGGACAAAATCGCCGTTCAGGGCGATTCCGCAGTGCTCCAGGCGAACATCCCGCTGCTGTTTGATGCATATATGGCGGGCGCGCGCGGCGTGTGCGCAACCCCGACCTCCTGCGGTGCAAATCTGTTCCGCAAGATGTATGACGAGTTCTTCGTCGAGAAGGACATAGCCAAGGCGAGAGAGACTTTCAACGAGATAATCCTGCTCGACAACGCTATCGACAGCGGCTTCAACGCGAGCGCAAAGTATCTCGTCAGCCTGCAGGGCATCCCGATGACGACCGTCACCAGAACCGGTTCGAGCGTCAACGAGGCGAGAAGACGCAGCATCGAGGCGTATTACGAATATGCAAAAGAGCACGGTATGCTCAAATAATTAAAATACATAGCGGCACTCTCAATCGGGAGTGCCGTTTTTCATATTTGCAGCGTATAAATATTTTCGGGTTGCGGAATGATTTAAACTATATTATAATTGAATCACACAGAAAATAATTTAAACATCGCCGAAAATATACCCGGCAATTTCTGCGGGAGATGAGAAAATGATAAAACCGAACGCGCTGAAAAAAGGCGATAAAATTGCCATCGTCAGCCTGTCGTGGGGCGGGCTCGGCGACGCAGGGCTGATCCACAAATACTATATCGCAAAAGATAGGCTCGAAAAAGACTTCGGTTTGACCGTGGTCACCATGCCAAACGCCCTCAAGGGAACCGATTTTGTGTATAACCATCCGGAGCTGAGAGCGCAGGATTTAATGGAAGCCTTTTGCGACAAGTCAATAAAGGGCATCTTCTGCGCCATCGGCGGAAGCGACTCGATAAGGCTTCTGCCATATATAGACTACAATGTTATACATGACAATCCCAAGATATTCATGGGCTATTCGGACACGACTGTGAGCCATTTCGTGATGAGAAAAGCGGGTATAGTTTCTTATTACGGCCCGTCCGTTATGTGCGAGTTCGGCGAATATGTGAAGATGTTCGACTACACTAAAGAGGCGGTAGAGAACATATTGTTCAAAGACACAGCGGGCTATGAAGTGAAGCCCAGCAAATATTGGTCGGATGATTTTGTGAACTGGGAAGAGAAGAATATAAACCATCTGAAAAAGCTGCGTGAAGATGAGCACGGCTATGAAGTCATAAACGGCTCCGGTATAATTTCCGGCGAACTGATCGGAGGATGCATCGATGTTTTTCCGATAATCACAGGCACGGAGATCTGGCCGGATACTTCCGAGTGGAAAGAAAAAATACTGCTTATTGAAACGAGCGAGGACAAAGCGAAGCCGGATTATATTTTATACTATCTGAGAAATTTGGGAGCTCAGGGCATATTGCAGGAGATAAACGGCATTATCGTCGGCAAGCCGCAGGACGAGGTGTACTATGAAGAGTATAAAAAAGTATACAAAAAGATAGTCAAAGAGTTCAATTGCGAACACTTGGGGATAATCTACAATGTAAACATCGGTCATGCGGCTCCCATGGGGCTGCTCCCCCTCGGAATTGAATATCAAATCGACCTCGATAACAAAAAGATTTGCTTTAAAGAGAGCGGCGTCAATATCTGACTGAACTAAAAAATCCCATCGCAGCAGCTTCGTCCGAAGCGCCGCGGTGGGCGTGATTTTATAAAACAATGCTGCCGTCCTGCAAATAAATATATCACAGATACGGTCTGAGCCCGCAGAGAAGATCCTCTTCTATCCCGATTAGGCGGCGCGCCGTGCTGCGCGAAGCGCCGTCCGCGCCCTTATATTCGTTGAGGTAGCGGGTCAGGCTCTTTATGCCCATGTCGCACCCGTCGGTCATCAGCCCTGCGACCGTCCTGTCCGAGTCGTTCATGCCGAGCTTGACATTGGTTTTTATCCACGACATGCTCTTCGCCATTATCCCCGGGTCTTTGCCGTCGTCGCCGAGCGATGCCAGCTGTTCTTTTATCGTGCCGCCGAGCTGGCTGTGCTCCTCCTTGCTCTTTTCGAGCAGGTTTTTGAGATCCTCGTCCTTTATGTGTCCGCTCACTTCGTCAATGCTGCCGACCGCCATCTTTATTCCGCTGTCGCATTCTCGCAGCAGCTCAAGTGTGTCTTTGCTCATTTTATGCACCCTTTCTGTTCTTTTTCGCTGTATAGTGTGCCCGGAATGCGGCGAATTATTATATATTGTATAAAGAACGAATATAATATATAGTGCACAAAAATCGATAAAAGATTATGGAAATTATGGAAATATAAAATAAAGTTTATTCTCTTGACAAACGAATAAACATAAAGTAAACTTGAATCGTAGCATGGCAGAGGATGCTCTGCCGAAAGATGAAAGGAGACAAACTATGAAGAGGATTATTGCTATCCTGCTCGCGCTGATAATGATATTTGCATTTGCGGCATGTAAGGGCAAGGACGACAAGAACGACACAACGGCTGAGAGCTCGCAGGACGCGAACGCAGACGTTCAGGACACCCAGACGGGCGACGCGGAGAGCAACGCGGCAGAGAGCAACGCTGACGACAGCACGGCAGTCGCACCCTCCGAGGGCGGCAGCGAGGCGGCTACTCAGGGTCAGCAGGGCGGTTCTCAGGGCGGCCAGCAGGGCAACAAGCCCGCAGCCGAAATCAAGGCTCCCGTCAACGGCAGCAAGGCTGAGATCGTTGCGTTCTTCAACAAATACGCTTCGGCTATGAAAAGCTACACCGGCAAGGTCTCTGTCAAGAGAGTCCAGGGCACTACCTCGAAGATCAACAGTATCACCGGCGGTTCGGCTATCGCGGGCATCGCAGAGCCCCTGCTTCCCAACGACTATCCGAAGACCGACAACAAGACCTTCAACGGCGGCAAGGCTTCCGACGGCACAACTCTTGCAAGCTTCCTGCCCGCGGCAAAGCGCGCTTCCTATAAAGTCGATCCCGCAGGCGTCAAGTCTGCTTCCTGCGTCAAGCAGGGCAGCGGCTGGAAGGTCAGCATCACTCTCGTTACCGAGAGCGGCGAGGGACTTACATATGTTCCCAAGCACCACGGCTCCTGCTTCGACACTCTTTCGCTGACGAAGGATTCCTTCGGACCGTTTGAGCCTGTCAGCACCAAGGTCAACTATCAGAGCGGCACATTCACTTTCGTGCTCAACGCGAACGGCACTCTTGCGAGCATCAACGTCAGCGAGCCCGCAAACGTTATCTGCAAGCTCAAGAAGGGTATCTCCATCGACGCCGACTTCACCGGCACATGGCAGCAGCAGTACACTTTCGCTTATTAATAGGAATTTCATAAAGACATGGGTCTGTCGATTAGCTCGGCAGACCTTTTCTGCCTCTAATGTCGGATAATTTTTTCATAAATATATTGACTTTCGCCCGCAAAGGGATATAATTAAGCCACAACCAATGGGGAGTAGCTATGGGTTACCCATCCGCCTGTCACCAACCGCACAGGAGCTGTGCTGGCAGCGGACATTGGCGGCGTTGGCCGTGAATGAAGCAAGACCTTTGGCAGACCGATTCTGCCGAAGGTCTTTTTTACGGGATACGAGGTGAATTATGAGAAAGCTGTTAAAAAGAATGTCGCCTGCAAGAATAATTGCGCTCGGTTTTGCAGCCGCGATATTTATAGGCTCGGGTCTGCTGATGCTGCCGTGTAGCGTGCGAAACTGTGTAGATTTAAAATACATAGACGCGCTTTACACTTCGGCGAGCGCCGTCTGCGTGACGGGACTCGTGACCGTCGATATAGGGGACACGTTCACCGCGTTCGGTCAGTTCGTTGTTGCGGCACTGATACAGATAGGCGGACTCGGAGTCGCGTCAATGGGCGCGGGCGTTATCTTAGCGGTCGGAAAGAGGATAAATCTGAAAGGTCGGCGTGTTTTGCGCGATGCGATGAATCTCGACTCAGGTAAGGGAATAGTAAAATTTATAAAAAGCGTGTTTTTGACTACGGCGGCATTTGAGCTTGTCGGTGCGGCACTGAGCTTCATTGTTTTCGTGCGCGATTACCCGCCGCTCAAAGCTCTCGGAATAAGCCTTTTTCACTCCGTCGCCGCGTTCAACAACTCCGGCTTCGACATCCTCGGAAACTTCCAAAGCCTCTCCGCCTACAAAGAGGATGTGTTCTTAAATCTCGTGACCTGCCTTTTGATATTCTTCGGCGGAATCGGCTTTCTCGTTATCCGCGAGATTGTCGAAAAGCGATTTCGCTGGCGCAGATTTTCCATGCACACAAAAGTAGTGCTCACGATGAGCGTCGCGCTGACGGTCGGCGGCGCGGTGATTTTCAGAATTACCGAGGATATGCCGTGGATAGGAGCCCTGTTCAACAGCGTTACTGCGAGGACGGCGGGCTTCTCGACATATTCGCTCGGCGAATTTTCAAACGCGGGACTGCTCGCTATGATCTTTTTAATGTTCGTCGGCGCGTCGCCTGGCTCCACCGGCGGCGGAATAAAGACGAGCACGCTGTTTGCGCTGATACAGGGCATAAAGACCGCCGCGACAAACACCTCGGGAAAGGCTTTTCACTATTCTGTGCCGCACGGTGTGTTCCGCAAGGCGTCGGTCATAGCGGTCATGGGTATAAGTGTGATAGCAGTGGGAACGTTTATGCTCTGCGCCTTTGAGCCGGAAATAGCAATAAGGGATGCCTTGTTCGAGATGACGAGCGCGTTCGGCACGGTGGGACTCACTACCGGGATAACCACGGGACTCTGCACCGCGAGCAAGCTTACATCAATAGTCATGATGTATATCGGCCGCTTGGGGCCGCTTACAATAGCGACTCTCTGGTACTTCACAAACGGAGATCGAATAAAATATCCCGACGGAAACATAGCCATAGGCTGAGAACGGAGGACAAAGATGTTTAAAAAATCAAAAAGCGACAGCAAATCTTACGGAATAATCGGACTCGGGCGCTTCGGCTCTGCTCTGGCTGTGGAGCTTGCGAAATCGGGCGCGGAGCCGCTCGTAATCGACGGAAACGAGGAAAAGGTGCGCGAGATGCGCGAATACACGGAGAACGCCTTTGTGGTCAACAGCTTCGACAAAAAGACTCTCTCGGAGACCGGAATACAAAACTGCGACGTCGTGGTGGTCTGCATCGGAGAAAAGATGGACACTTCGATTCTGACTACTCTCAACGTTGTCTCCCTCGGTGTGCCGACGGTCATATCAAAGGCCGCGAGCGCCGAGCAGGGCGAGATACTCAAGAAGCTCGGCGCAGAAGTCGTCTACCCCGAGAGGGATATGGCAGTCAGACTCGCCCACAAACTGGAAACTCCCAATATGCTGGACTTTGTTCAGCTGAGCCGAAAGCTGAATCTCCTTAAGCTTGAAGTTCCGCGTAAGATCGTCGGAATGACGATAATGTCCGCCGATATGCGGGGAAGGTTCGGAGTAAACATAATCGCTATAGAAAACAACGGAAATTTGACAGACAATGTGCATCCCGATTATATGTTCCGTGAGGGCGATATTCTCTATGCTGTCGGCAGCGAAAAAAGCATGACGCGCCTGTCCGATTGGATGGATGAGACAAGATAAAACTACGGGCACTGTGAAAACAGTGCCCGTGAGTTTTTTATATTGATTTGTCGCAGTTAAAGTATATTTTCTTCTATAAACCTCGCGACTCCGTCCGAGTCGTTGGAGGAAGTGACGCTGTCGGCGATTTCAAGTACGGCGGGAATCGCATTTGCGACCGCTACGCCCGTTGCACAGCTTGCGATAGGCTCAATATCGTCATTGTCGTCACCGAAATAGACGGCATCGTCGGGAGAAGCGCCGAAATGCGAAAGCATTTTCTTTATCCCATTCCACTTTGTGGCTTCGCTGCTCATTATCTGAACAAGCTCTTCTACGGCAACGGTGCTGTAAACATCGTCGGTCAGAATATCGGAGATATTTTTATAGAGCCTGCTTTCATTCCCGCTTGCCAGTATTTTATAGAGCACCGTGTTCTCCGGAAGAGCCGGGAATCCGTCATAAACAATAGGCTTCCATTCGGGGATATCTCTGTTGGAATATAGTCCTCTGTCCGTTTCTATCGAGAGCGAGATATCGTTGAATTTTATTAGTTCTGACAGTATCTTTTCTCCGCTCTCGCGGGAGATGCCGAACTGTAAAATCTCATGCGGCAGGAACACGACGGCGCCGTTCATGGTGGTCAAAGCGTCGAACTTTATCAGTTCGTGATATTTTTGAATACTCCGAAACGGCCGCGCGCTCGCCGCCATGATAAGAATACCCCTGCGGCGGCATTCTTCGAGGACTGACAGCGTATATTCAGATATGCTTTTGTCGGTGCGCAGCAGCGTTCTGTCAAGGTCGGTAATTACGGCTCTCATATTTGTTCTTTAACCTTTCTTCACGAGCTTCGCCACCGTCTCCACATGCGCTGTCCTCGGGAACAAATCGACGGGTGTCGCTTCTTCGACTTCATATCCAAGCTCCTTGAACGCGGCGCAGTCGCGTGCGAGCGTGGCCGGGTCGCAGGAGACGTATACTATCCTGTCGGGAGCCATTTTTGCGGCGGCTCTTACCGTCTGCTCCGAGCAGCCCTTGCGCGGCGGGTCGAGGATTATCACCTCGGGGCGCTTGCCCTCGGCGAGCAGCTTTTCCGCGGCTTCACCCGCGTCCGCGCAGATAAATCGCGCGTTCTCTATTCCGTTTGCGGCGGCGTTCTTCTTCGCGTCCTCTATCGCCGGCGCGACGGTTTCTATGCCGATGAGCTCCTCCGCCTTGTCTGCCATCGAAAGCCCTATCGTGCCCGCGCCGCAGTAGAGGTCGAGCAGGAGCTTTGTTTTTTTGTCTCCGGCGTATTCGGCGGCTTTTTTGTATAGTTTTTCCGCCTGCGCGCGGTTGACCTGATAGAACGACAGCGGCGATATGCGTACCTTTACTCCGCAGAGTATGTCCGTTATGCAGCCGTCGCCGAGGAGCGGGATGCACTTTTCGCCGAGCACTGCGTTCGTGTCGTCGGGGTTTATGTTTACAAGAATGCTTTTTATAGCTTTTTCATCTTTGAGTGATTCGATGAGCTTGTCGGTGTGCGGCAGGTTTTCCTGTGCGCTGACGAGGCAGAGCATTATCTCACCCGTCGCGAACGCCTTTCGCAGATATATGTGCCTGACAGCCCCGCTTCTGCTTGTTTCGTCGTAGACGGAAATATTGTATTTCTCTATCCACTCCGCCGTTATACCGAGTATTTTTTCAAACTCGGGCGGCGCGAGGCGGCACGCGCGGCAATCGACTATCCTGTGTGAGCGGCGGGAGTAGAAGCCGATTTTTAATTTCCCGTTTTCGCGTCCCACCGGGTACTGCGCCTTGTTGCGGTAGCCGTCCGGCGAGTCCGCGCCGATTATCGGCTTTAGTTCAACATCAAGTCCGCCGATGCGGGAGAATGCGTCGCGCACGGCATCGGATTTGAGCTTTAATTCCGCGCCGTAGCTCATGTGGCGGAACGAGCAGCCGCCGCAGCCGGGATATGCCGGGCAGTCGTTGTCGGTTCTGTCCGGCGACGGCTTGATTATTTTCGTGCACTTGCCGACGGCGTAGCTCTTTTTTGCCTTGATTATGTGCGCTTCTATTATATCTCCGGGCGCGGTCGCGGGGACAAACACGGCGAGCCCGTTGTATCTGCCGACTCCGCTGCCCGTCAGCGAGACCGAATCTATATGAAGTTCAATGTCGTCATTTTTGTTGAGAAGCAAAATATCACCCCGAAAAATCTTTATTAAAGTATATCAAACGGCGGTCGATTTTGCAATACGGGAGAAAATCCATTGACAGCGGGCGGGCAAAAATATATACTTGACTTGGATAAAATTTCTCCCGAAAGGAACTGATAAAATGATAAGAGTTACCGTCTGGAACGAGGGCGTCCATGAGGTCGAATCGCCCGAGATAGCGGCAGTTTATCCCCACGGAATCCACGGTCAGATAAAGAGCTTCCTCGACACGCAGGAGGATATCGAGGTGCGCACCGCGACCCTCAACGAGCCTGACTGCGGTCTGCCGCCCGAAGTGCTCGAAAACACCGATGTGCTCATCTGGTGGGGACATAAGGCGCACGACGAAGTGCCCGACGAGCTTGTTGAGCGCGTTCACGACAGAGTTCTGCGCGGCATGGGCTTCATAGCACTGCACTCCGCGCATTTTTCGAAGCCCTTCAAGCGCCTTATGGGTACCTCCTGCGCCCTGCATTGGCGCGACGGCGATTTTGAGCGCCTCTGGACAGTCAATCCCGCGCACCCGATAGCAAAGGGTATCGGTGAATATATTGAGATACCCGTCGAAGAGATGTACGGCGAGCGTTTTGATATCCCTGAGCCGGACGAGCTTGTTTTTATCGGCTGGTTCTCCGGCGGCGATGTGTTCCGCTCGGGCTGCTGCTGGAGAAGAGGGCGCGGAAAAGTATTCTATTTCCAGCCCGGTCATGAGGCTAACCCCACATATTATATCCCGCAGGTTCAGCAGATTTTAATAAATGCCGTGCGCTGGGCGGCTCCTCATGAAATCATCGACGAGATAGTCTGCCCCCACGCCGAAATCTCGCCCGAGCAGGCGAGAAGAGAACGCGGCGAATAAGTAAAATATTATTTATTGCGAAAAATATTGACTTCCCAAACAGAAACAGTATATAATAGCCTTATGAAAAAAGAAGCTAGGCTGTGCGTTAGGCGTGCAGCATCTATTTGGGGAGAAGACAAGCGACCGTCTGATATCTGTCAGCCGGCCGCTTCCCTTTTTGTTGACTGAAAAAAGAAAAACGGTTATAATTGAGAAAACACCCGCGGCAGGGAGGCTTCGCATGAAAAAGATAATGCTCGTTTTCGGCACAAGACCCGAGGCGATAAAAATGTGTCCGCTCGTCAAAGAGCTCAAGACCCGCAAGGGACTTGAGACCGTTGTATGCGTCACGGGCCAGCACCGCCAGATGCTCGACAGTGTGCTCAAAACATTCGGCGTCGAGCCTGACTATGACCTGAGTATAATGAAAGACAAGCAGACTCTCTTTGACGTCACTGTCAGCATCCTCGAAAAGATAAAGCCCGTGCTCGAAAAAGAGAGACCGGACGCGGTTCTCGTCCACGGCGATACTACAACTACTTTCGCCTCCGCGCTTGCGTGCTATTACCTCGGAATAAAAGTCGGCCATGTCGAGGCGGGACTGCGCACATATGATATACATTCCCCATTCCCGGAGGAGTTCAACCGCCAGGCGGTCGGCATAGTTTCCGAATATAACTTCGCCCCGACCGAGACGGCGCGCGAAAACCTGCTCAGAGAGGGCAAAAAGAAAGAGACCGTGTTCGTCACGGGCAACACCGCGATAGACGCGCTGAGAACCACCGTGCGTGCGGACTATTCAAACAAATGGCTCGACTGGGCTGCCGACGGCAGGCTGATAATGATAACCGCACACAGGCGCGAGAACCTCGGCGAGCCGATGCACCACATGTTCCGCGCGATAAGGCGCATCGTCGAGGAGCATCCGGACATCAGGGCGATATATCCCATTCATATGAACCCCGTCGTGCGCGAGGCGGCGGACGCGGAACTCGGCGGATGCGAGCATATAAAAATAATCGAGCCGCTTGATGTTGTCGATTTCCATAACTTCCTGGCGCACAGCTATATGATCCTCACCGACAGCGGCGGAATCCAGGAGGAGGCGCCGAGCCTCGGCAAGCCGGTTCTGGTCATGCGCGACACGACCGAGAGACCCGAGGGCATCGCTGCAGGCACGCTCAAGCTTGTCGGCACGGACGAGCAGACTATATACGACAATTTCAAGATTCTGCTTGAAAACAAGGCGGAATATGAAAAAATGAGCCACGCCGCGAACCCTTACGGCGACGGACACGCCTGCGAGAGAATAGCGGACATTCTCGAATACGGACATACGGACAGATAAATATAAAAAAAGACAGCTGATTTCGGTCAGCTGTCTTTCTGTTTATTCGCGGTGTTCATGAGCATAAGCACTTTTTCGAGCAGGTCGAGCATCTTATCCTGCGGCATGATGCGCACTGCTATGTGCGGCTTGCCTGCGGCGCTGACTGTCACCCTGCCGGGGAAGCCCGCGGCTATCGCGGAGATCTCCTGCATATCGAGGTCGTCGATATAGAGCAGCAGCTTGTCGCCTTTGCGCCCGATCTCATAGATGTTGTGCTGAGCGGAATACGCCCGGAGCAGTGAAGTCCTTATCAGTCCGAGCACGGGAGCGGGCGGCTCGCCGAAGCGGTCGATGAGCTCATCCGTTACATCGTCCGCATCCGCGCGCGAGGTTATGTCCGCGATGCGGCGGTAGATGCCGAGCCTCTGCGGCACGCTCTCGATATATGTCGGCGGGATGTGCGCGTCTATGGGAAGGTCGACGAGGCATTCCTTCTTCGGCTTCTTTGTCTGGTCTCCGCGCTCCTCGCTTATCGCCTGTTCGAGCATCTGGAGATACATCTCGTAGCCGACAGCTTCCATGTGACCGTGCTGCTGTGCGCCGAGCACATTGCCCGCGCCGCGCAGTTCGAGGTCGCGCATGGCTATCTTGAAGCCCGAGCCGAACTCCGTGAATTCTCTTATCGCATCGAGCCTACTCGTGGCTATCTCTGTCAGCTCCCTGCCGGGTCTGAATGTGAGATACGCGCTCGCTCTGCGCGACGAGCGTCCGACGCGCCCGCGTATCTGATGCAGCTGGGCGAGACCCATGCGGTCGGCGTCCTCAATTATAAGGGTGTTGACATTCGGAACATCAACGCCCGTTTCGATTATAGTCGTGCATACCAATATATCTATCTCGCCCTCGAGCAGCTTGCGCCAGACTTCGCTCAGTTCGTCTTCGCTCATCTTGCCGTGGGCTATGCCGACAACGGCGTCGGGCAGCATATCTTTTATCGCCGCCGCCGTGTGCTCGATGCTCTCAACGCGGTTGTGCAGATAATATACCTGACCGCCGCGCCTGAGTTCCGCGTTCATCGCCTGCGCGAGCATCTCGGGATTGTGCTCGACAACATAGGTCTGCACCGGCGAGCGGTCGTGCGGCGCTTCTTCGAGTATTGACATGTCGCGTATTCCGGAGAGCGCCATGTTGAGCGTTCTCGGTATGGGCGTCGCGGTCAGGGTGAGAACATCGACCTTCGGATAAAGCTCCTTGAGCTTCTCCTTTTGAGCCACGCCGAAGCGCTGCTCCTCGTCGATTATTATCAGCCCGAGGTCGCGGAACTGAACATCTTTTGATATGAGTCTATGCGTGCCGACTACTATATCTACACTGCCGCGGCGCAGACCGGTTATCGTATCCTCGATCTCTTTTTTTGAGCAGAAGCGCGAGAGCATACGCGCCTCGACGGGGAAGCCCTCTATTCTCTTGAGCACCGTCTGATAGTGCTGATAGGCGAGAATTGTGGTCGGCACAAGAATAGCGCACTGCTTGCCGTCCGCAACGCACTTGAACGCGCCGCGAAGTGCTACCTCCGTCTTGCCGAAGCCAACGTCGCCGCAGAGCAGTCTGTCCATGGGACAGCTTCTCTCCATGTCGCCCTTTATCTCGTCGATACATCTGAGCTGATCCGAGGTCTCGTCGAACTCGAACCTGCGCTCGAAGTCGCTTTGCATATCCGTGTCGGGCGAGAATGCGTGACCCTCGATTTTGAGCCTGCGCGAATACAGCTCCGTGAGCTCTTTTGCCATATCCTTGACCGCACTGCGCACGCGCGAGCGGGTCTTCTGCCAGTCCTTGCCGCCGAGCTTGTTGAGGCGGACGGGCTTGTCGTCGCCGGACGGACCGATGTATTTCGAGACCTGGTCGAGCTGAGTGACCGGGACATAGAGAATGTCGCCCTTGTCGTAGCGAATTTTGATATAATCTTTTATCGTGCCGCTCGCTTCGAGCTTGTTTATACCCTCGAATATGCCGATACCGTGCGCGACATGAACGACATAGTCGCCGCGGTGCAGTTCATCGAGGCTGTGGAATGCGTTCGAGCTTTTGCGGACGTTTCTCTTCGGCTGAGCGACCGCCGCTCTGCCGGAGTGGGTAAATACGGTTATTTTTGCCAGCGGATATTCAAATCCCGCCGAGAGACAGCCGGGCACAACGGTCAGCGTGCCGGGAGCCAGTTCGTTCGGCAGTTCGTCCATGTAGAGCGCGCTGTAGCCGTCGTCTATAAGATCGCCGCGCAGTGCGTCGGCGGCCTTG